>Ga0206813_1004_pt1 | contig 91400 bp, 109 predicted proteins | sample Alteio_BWOrgCont_92_FD_152856 | JGI IMG/M metagenome (GOLD analysis project Ga0206813, IMG submission 152856) | Enriched cells from forest soil in Barre Woods Harvard Forest LTER site, Petersham, Massachusetts, United States -... | ecosystem: Environmental > Terrestrial > Soil > Temperate forest >...
GCTGGACGCTGAATGAATACGCGCTCACCGAGATCAAAGGCGGAAAAGTCATCGCCAGTAAGACGGAAGAAGATATTTACTCGAAGCTGAAACTCGAATACGTCCCGCCCGAGCTGCGCGAAAATACTGGCGAAATCGAAGCCGCCGAGGCCGGCAAACTTCCTCATCTGATCGAACTCCGCGACATGCGCGGCGATGTGCACATGCACACGGTCGCCTCCGATGGCCGCAACACGATTGAGGAAATGGCGGAAGCCGCGAAAGAGCTCGGCTACGAATACGTCGCACTGACCGACCACTCAAAAGCCGTCACGGTCGCAAACGGACTCGATGAAAAGCGCGCTCTCGAGCAGATCGGCAAAATTCGCGCGGCACAGAAACGCATCACCGGAATCCGCCTGCTCTGCGGGATGGAAGTGGACATCCTGAAAGACGGCCGGCTGGACTTGGATGACGAGGTGCTGGCGCAACTGGACATTGTGATTGGCTCGGTGCATTCGTATATGAACATGGAAAAGGCCGCTATGACCGATCGCATTTTGGCGGCTATCGAGAATCCTTTTACGCAAATTATTGCGCATCCTACCGGGCGGCTGGTGCTGCGGCGTGATCCTTTTGACTACGATATGCAGCGCATTTTTGAAGCAGCTAAAAAGAATGGCGTGGTGATGGAGTGCAATTCGCATCCCGATCGTCTCGATCTCAAAGATGTGCATCTGCGAGCGGCGCGCGATAGCGGCGTGAAAATCGTGATTGATACGGATTCGCATGCCATCAGTCATCTTTCGCTGATGAAGTATGGGGTGGGGACGGCGCGGCGTGGGTGGCTTGAGAAGAAGGACGTGATTAATACTTTGCCGCTTGATGGTTTTTTGGCTTCGCTTCGGGCTAAGCCTCAGGCGAAGGCTGCTTCCAAGCGCAAATCGGCTTAGGAGTCCGATCGCTAGTGCCGGTGTTGGCGCGAGGCAGGTCGCCGGATGCCGCCAGGGACGGCGGCGCTACTTTGCGGAGACGTCGATTGAACTTTTTGATGAGCACTTTCGTATCTTCGGATATGAAGCATGGAGGAAAACACATGTACAAGCCGCTGCTCATCGGACTTGCTCTTGCGGGTATCTCGCTGGCCGCGTCGCCGGCCGCGCACGCTGACGACTGGAACAAGAAATATACCGTGTCCGGCAAACCTGCGGTTCGCGTCGAGACGGATGACGGAGATATCGACATTACAACTGGCGGCGGCAATGAAATCAATGTGCACGTATCGACCAAAGGCTACAAGATCGGCCCGAGCGACGTGCATGTGATTGAGAGTCAGGACGGCAATAAGCTGCAACTCGTGGTGAAGGCGCCGCACGGTCATTTCGGCTGGTTCAGCACCGGCGGGCACGCGATCAAGGTTCAGATCCAAGTTCCCGGTGAATCCGATCTCGATATTCACAGCGGGGACGGCAATGTGACCTCTACCGCGGTCTCCGGAGCGATCCGAATCGATACGGGCGACGGACACATTACCGCACAAGGGCTTCGCGGCGACATCCATCTCCACTCGGGCGATGGGCACATCGAAGGCTCGAATTTTGACGGCAAGCTCGATGTCGACACGGGCGACGGACACATCACGATCAGTGGACGCTTCGACAGCCTGTATTTGAAAACGGGCGACGGAAGCATTCAGGCTTCGGCGACTTCTGGTTCGAAGATTGCTACGCCGTGGAATTTGCGCTCCGGCGACGGGAGCATTACATTGCGCATCCCTGATAATTTCTCGGCCGATCTTGATGCGCACACCGGCGACGGACATATCAATTTGGATTTCCCGGTGACGGTGTCGGGCTCGCTGAGTGAATCGCGGGTTCGCGGCAAAATGAACGGCGGCGGCGGAACGCTCGAAATAAATTCCGGCGACGGCAGCATCCACATCCAAAAGCTCTAACGATAGACCGCGCGAGGGGCGACTATCCACTTTGCGTTGGGGGCGCCCCTTCGCGATATCTCCAGTACGGAACGAACTGCACGACTGCCAGGATCATTGTCGCGAGCACTGCAAACCAGCCCTCCAGCGGCCAAGTGAATGAAAGATTGCAGAGCACCGCGGCGGCAGCGGCCAGGTAACCGGTAATCATCAGTGAGCGCGTGGCGGTTTTTCCGCGCGCCAATTGTGCGGGCGAGATGCTCGTGACCGCGCCGATCACCGGCGTTCCAAATTCCTCGGTGGGCAGCTCATCCGTTGCCGATTGGCGGCCATCGAGCCATTCCTCCAGACGCGTTGCCAGCGTATCGGCCGCCTCGCTCTGCTGGCCCAAAGTGCGTGCCGCCTGCGGCCGCAGCAGGAGCGCGCCGGTGCGATTCCTCGACGGGTCGCTCCATCGAATCAACACCGCGCGCGTCGCAATCCATGCGGGAGCTCCACGCACTGCCTGTATATCCGTGATCTCCTGCCGGCGTAACGTGAAGCGCGCTTCTTCGCCGACGTACACGATCTTCTCCGCGCCGATGTAAAGCAATCCCATGTCCCACGAGAAGCTGCCGTCATACAGACGCGCCACAGCATCCGGTGCCAGGCTCACGAAAATTCCGCCATCCACGCGGGCAATCACGTTTTCGCTTTTCAGCTTGGCGCGAAGCCGCTTTTCCAGCGGGCCGTTACCCGAAAGAGAGAGATAATTCATGGCGACGAGGTACACAGCGAACGTCGCGACAACACTGAAAACCCACGCTGCGAGGAACGCGAGTCCGTCCAAGGCAGCCGCGTTTGCAATTCCCAGAATAGCCGAGGGCATGACAGTCATGATGGCCACGAAAGTCCAGGAGCGTTTCGACGACTGGCTCCGTTTGTATTTCGTTGAGAATACTTTGCTCGCGATCGCGGGCGGCAAAGTGTAGTACGTCTCTCCGCTAGTTCCCTGCTGCAAGATTTCCGCGAGGCGTTCTGGCGCGATTCCGGATTTGCGCGCGATGGCTTCGGCCCGGCGCATTGTCGAGGGGTGCGTCATCAGCCATTCGCTGAGTTTGCGCCAACGCAAAGGAAATTTATTCAGGCGAGTGGCTTTGACCAGCCCGGTAATCATGGCTTCCGGATCGCCGGTCAGCTTTGCTGCGCCGGCGTCGGCCGAGCGCTCGTTGATTCTCGCAATCAGGTAGTAAGTCAGCAGCGTGACTGCGACGAGCAGCGGGATCTGCCGCATGTGGAACCAACTCAGCACGATTCCAAACGAGATATAGAAGACGGCAGCGAACATGACGACGCGCAGCGCAACGTGCTGACGTTTCAGGTGTGTTAATTCGTGGGCGACGATGGCGTCTACTTCCCTGCGCGTCAGGCGGGTCAACAAGTAGTCCGTCACCATGACGATATTTCCGCGGGCCGCGAAGGCATTGGCCATCTTGCTTTTCGCCGAGGAAATCACGTAGAGGCTCTTCAACTGCACTCCCGCCGTCGCCGCCAATTGGAAAACGCGATCGCGCAACTCGCCGCTATTTAGCGATTCGGGCGTCCGGCCCGACGCCGCAACGAGCTGGCGTTTTCCGAATAGAAGAACGCCAAAACCGAGAAGGATGAGGAACATGACGGCGCGCCAATTCTCAGCGCGCATTTCGGGAAACGCCGCGGCGAAACAAAGTGTGGGTATCGTAAAGGCCGCCTGCGCCCAAAAGGATTGGCGAAAAATCTCGCCGCGCGTCCACAGCGCGCCGTAAACCTTCGCAAATACGGGGTGCGAGAGCGTGCGGCACACGATGGTCGTCACGGACATTGGCAGCATCGCGATTAGAACCCAGATGAAAACTTGAGGTCCGATCGCGGTGCCTTTGGGTTGCGGGCCCGCGACGGCGTCAACCCATGATTCGATGATGGGCAGGGAGAGCAATCCTAGCGAGACTAGCCAAGCCGCTTGCGTCCCTAGCTTTAGGAAACGCGCGTAACTGAACCACGCGGCTTCGGGGTCGACGGCGGCGGAACGGAGGGCGTATTGACGCATCCATAGCGTCAGTGCCACGAGAAGTAGCGGCACCACCGCCAGCAATCCGAGAACGCGTAACGAGTCCGGCCACATCGCTTTCGCCTATTTTGCCGCGAATTTCGTTCCGGCCGGCCGCCTGGCGCGTCCGCCGCAGCGAAACGATATCATCACTTCCGCTTTTTGATTTCCTCGTTTCGATTTGCAAAAGTTTCGTGGTTCGCGCATGATATTTCGTCTCGCACGGTCCGCACTTCGCCGCCCGGGGCTGTACATACGCATACGCAAGAAATCTTCTCGCGATAGACAATCGCAAATTGGGGGACATGAATGCGCAGGCCCGTCAGCATCGCGCCGCCGAAAGGCAAATTGGGAGTGCTCACGCCGGGGATGGGCGCGGTCAGCACGACGTTTATGGCTGGCGTGGAACTGGTGCGGCGTGGGTTGGCTGCGCCGGTGGGTTCGCTTACGCAGATGGGGACCGTGCGGTTGGGCAAGCGAACTGAAAATCGCTCGCCGCGGATTAATGATTTTGTTCCGCTCGCGCAGCCTAGCGATCTGGTGTTTGGCGGCTGGGATGTATTTCCTGATGATGCTTATCAGGCGGCTACGAAATGTGGCGTTCTCGAGCACCAGCACCTGGCTCAGGCTGAAAAATTCCTGAAGGGCATCCGGCCGATGAAGGCGGCGTTTGACCGCGAGTACGTGAAAAATCTGGCCGGGACGCACGTTAAGAAGGGCAAGAATAAATTCGATTTGGCCGAGCAGATTCGCGACGACATTCGCACGTTTAAGAAAAAATCAGGGGCTAGCCGGCTCGTGATGGTTTGGTGCGGGTCGACCGAGACTTATCTGGAGCAGCATGCTGTTTACAAGACGTTGAAAGATTTCGAGAAGGCGATGAAGGAAAGCCACGACGCTGTTGCGCCTTCGATGCTTTACGCTTACGCGGCGCTGCAGGAGGGCGTTCCGTTTGCGAATGGGGCGCCGAATCTGACTGTGGATATCCCTGCGATGCAGGAATTGGCGCACGATCGCAACATTCCGGTTTGCGGCAAGGATTTCAAGACTGGGCAGACCTTGATGAAGACGATTTTGGCGCCGGGATTTAAGGCGCGGATGATCGGGTTGAACGGGTGGTTCTCTACGAACATTTTGGGGAATCGCGATGGTGAAGTGCTCGACGATCCTGGCTCGTTTAAGACCAAGGAAGAATCGAAGCTGAGCGTGCTGGAATATATTTTGCAACCGCAACTTTATCCTGAGCTTTATGGGAAGATTCACCACAAGGTGCGGATCAACTACTATCCGCCGCGCGGGGACAATAAAGAAGGTTGGGACAATATTGATATTTTCGGATGGCTTGGGTATCCGATGCAGATCAAAGTGGATTTTCTTTGCCGCGATTCGATTTTGGCGGCGCCGATCGTGCTGGATTTGGTTTTGTTTTTGGATTTGGCGCAGCGGGCCGGACTCCGCGGGATTCAGGAATGGTTGAGTTTTTATTTTAAGTCGCCAATGTGCGCGCCCGAACTTTATCCGGAGCACGATCTTTTCATTCAATTGATGAAATTGAAGAATACGTTGCGTTGGATGATGGGCGAGGATTTGATTACGCACTTGGGCGCCGAGTATTACGACTGAGATTGGCGCGCGGATTGAAAGTCAAAAACGCCGGCTGGCAGCCGGCGCTACGTGCGCGAGCTTGCTGTGCTTTGCGCCTTTTGCTTGACTTGGCTTAGTACACCGCGTAGGTTTGCCTGCGTTAGTTCCCTTCTGTCAGGGTTAATTTCACAATTTGGCGCCGGCTGAGACTGGCGCGAGTTCGCCTCAAGGAGAAACTGAATGCATAAGCGTCCCCTGCTTGCGTTATTGACGGTGTTGTTGGTTTCGATGATTGCGGCGCCGACGTCTTCTGTTTCGGCGCAGTCGGCTGCGGCGGAAAAGCCTGCGCTCTACACTTACGTTTCGCTGTTTGCGGTGCCGCGCGCGCAATGGTCCGATTTTGAGAAAGCGGAAATGTCGGACGAGAGCGAGATGAAGAAACTCGCAGCAGATGGCACCATCGTGGGCTGGGGCACTTTCGTGCGCGTGGCGCACCAGGAAGGCGAACCGACGCACGGCGATTGGTTTTCGGCTACTTCGCAAGCCAATTTGATGAAGGCCCTCGAAGCGCTGATCGGCACGGGGACGGCCAAGGATCCCGTTTACATGAATACAAAGCACTGGGATGAAATCTATGAGAGCCGCGATTACAACCGGCAATCCGGCACATTCACTAACGCGTACCTGCGCGTGGGCCTCTTCAAGTATAAAGAAGGAAGCCCACAGGCTGCCGAAATTACCCGCGCGTCGTTTATCAAGGTGCTTGACGGCATGGTCGCCGATGGCTCGCTGCACGGGTACCAAATCGATCGCGAGGCGGTGCATACGAGGGATGCCAACTCGTTTTCTATCGTGCTGTTCACGAACGGTGCGGAAGGACTCGACAAATTCACCGACGCCATTGCCAACATGGCTAAGAAGGATCCTGCGGGAACGTTGGGGTTCGAATCCAACATCGACGAAAAAGGCCACATTGACGAACTTTATCGCGTGCCGTCGATGACCAATAAATAGCCGACTGCGCGAACCACTGGAAACAGAAACGCCCCGATCTCGTTAGCGGGAACGGGGCGTTTCTATTTCTTCCGATTTTATTGGCGCAGGGTCTAGAACAAATTCCAGAGGAACTGATTGTAGACCTCGTGATGATATTGCACTTCGGGGGCTTTCACGAAAGTGCCTAGCTGGCGGGGGCAACGGTCGGCCGAGGATTGTTTTAGCTCGGCGTAGCGGCCCTTTACATCTTCGCCCAGCATCTTTGTGGTCCAGTTGGCTGATTTGAAATTGGCGATGGCGTCGTAGATGTTGTCAGGCAGGTAGCGCGAGGCTTGGCGTAGATTTTTGATCTTCGAAGTTTCGCCTTCGAGGCCAGTCTTGAAAATCGAGTACATGACCATATAAGGATTCGCGTCGGGCGCTACCGAACGGACTTCGACGCGCATGCTGCGCTCGTTGCCGATCGGCACGCGGATCATCGAGCCGCGATCTACCGGTGAGGCTTTGATTTGGTTGGGGGCTTCGAAGTGCGGATCGAGGCGGCGGTAGGCGTTTACGCTGGCGTTGAGCATGAGGCAGATGTCGTTGGCGTGAGTAAGAATGCGATCGATGAACGCCCAGCCCCGCTTGCTCAACTTCTCCTCGCCTTTTGGATCCCAGAACAGATTCTTTCCGCCTTCGCTTACGGAGACATTCGTGTGCATTCCGTTGCCGTTCACGCCGACGACCGGCTTCGGGAGAAATGATGCGGTGAAGCCCATATTGTTGGCGACTTGGCGGCAAATTAGTTTGTAGAGCTGAATCTGGTCGGCTGCGGCTACCACTTCGCCATAGCCGTAATTGATTTCGAATTGCGATGGGGCTACTTCCGGATGGTCTTTTTCATTTTGGAAACCCATGGCGCGTTGGACTTCCGCGGTGGTGTCGATGAAAGTGCGTAGCGGATCGCCCGGGAGCGAATGATAGTAGCCGCCGGTATTCACGTACTCGAACTTTCCGGTTTCGTGATATCGGCGCTCGGCGTCTGGACCGTTGAAGAGGAAGCCTTCGATTTCATTAGCCGCGTTTAGGGTTTGGCCTTCTTCCTTGTAAAGCTTATTGGCGAAGGATTTCAGCACGCCGCGGATGTCGGCGCTATAGGGCGAGCCGTCCTTGTCAATTACTTCGCCGAAGACGAGGACTTTGCCAGAGCCGAAAACATCGGCCGGGGCCCAGTAAAATGAGCCCCAATCCATGGCCAGGCGCAGATCGCTTTCGCGTTGCGCGGTGAAGCCGCGAATGGAGGAACCGTCGAAGGTGAGGTTGTCCCAGCTATTGATTAGAAATTTTTTGTCGTAATCGAGCATGTGCAGGCGGCCTTCGAGATCGCTGAAGAGGACGGTGACGGCTTTGAGGCGCTTTTCGTCGGTGAGGTACTTCATGCGCTCTTCACGCACCTTGTCGGCGGAGGCGCGTTTCTTGCGCTGCTCTTTGGCTTTTAGGTTCAGATCCTCGAGCTCGTCGTAGGAAAGCGCTAGAAAATTTCGCAGTTCGTTCGACATGAATCTCCTTGGCTCTCAATGAGTTGGGATGAACCGGGCTGAATCAAAATGGGCAGCCTTGAGAATAGCACTTGAGGTTCAGCATGCTCAATTATAAGGTCGGGCCGAAGTGCGTCCAATCGAAAATCTTTATCGAGTGTCGCCAAAATTTTAATAGTTGCACGGGCGGGCCGAACTGCGGGAGGGTCTGAAGACGCCTCCCTACTTCATTGCGGGCGCATGCCGGCGTTCGGAGTTTATGGTATCTTCGTCGATTCACTGCTCGTGTCGAGACTACAGGGAGTCCAGCCATTATGAAAGCAAGTTACAACGGAATCGCTGTGCCGCCTGAGGGCAAGCCGATTGGGTATGCCGGTGGGAAATTTTCTGTGCCGGATACGCCGATACTGCCCTTTATTGAGGGGGATGGGACGGGGCGGGATATTTGGAAGGCTTCGCGGCGGGTGTTTGATGCGGCGGTGGAGAAGGCTTACGGGTCGCGGCGGCGCATCGCTTGGCTCGAAGTTTTTGCCGGGGAGAAGGCGTTCAATCAGTTTCAGGATTGGTTGCCGGCCGAGACTGTGGATGCGATTCGGGATTGCCGGGTGGCAATTAAAGGACCTTTGACTACTCCGGTGGGCGGCGGAATTCGGTCTTTGAATGTGGCGCTGCGGCAGATTATGGATCTTTATGCTTGCGTGCGGCCGGTGCGTTATTTTGCGGGCGTGCCTTCGCCGGTGAAGAATCCTGAGCGGATGAATGTGGTGATTTTTCGCGAGAATACTGAGGACGTTTATGCGGGGATTGAATGGAGATCGGGGACGCCGGAAGCGAAGCAACTGATCGATTTTTTGAATAATACGATGCTGGCGGGCGGGAAGAAACGTGTGCGCGAGGATTCGGGCGTGGGGATCAAGCCGATTTCGCCTTTTGGGACGAAGCGATTGGTGCGGCGGGCGATTGCTCATGCGATTGAATACAAGCGGCGCGTTGTGACTTTGGTGCATAAGGGCAATATTCAGAAATTTACGGAAGGGGCTTTTCGCGATTGGGGCTACGAGATTGCGGTGGCGGAGTTTCGCGGGGAGATTGTTACCGAGCGCGAGAGCTGGATTCTGGATAACAAGGATCGCGACGCGAATATGACTGTGGAACAGAATGCGGCGATGATTGAGCCGGGACTTGAGCGGGCGACCGAGGATTTTCGGAAGACGATCTATGCCGAAGTGAAGAAGACGCTTGATTCAATTTATGCGACTCATGGCGGCGGGAAATGGAAATCCAAGGTTTTGGTGAATGACCGGATTGCGGATTCCGTGTTTCAGCAGGTTTTGCTGCGGGCGGATGAGTATCAGGTGTTTGCCACGCCGAATTTGAATGGCGATTATCTTTCCGATGCTTGCGCGGCGCAGGTGGGCGGGTTGGGGATGGCGCCGGGGGCGAATATTGGGGATGGGTTTGGAGTTTTTGAGGCTACGCATGGAACTGCGCCGAAATATGCCGATAAGGATGTTATCAATCCGAGCTCGGTGATGCTTTCAGGGGCAATGATGTTTGATTTTATTGGCTGGGGCGAAGTGGCGAAGTTGATTGAGAATGGCATCGCGCGGACGATTCAACAGAAGCGCGTGACCTATGATTTGGAGCGGTTGATGCCTGGCGCGACCAAGGTGAAGACTTCGGAATTTGCGTCGGCGATTATCGAGAATATGTTGGCGGCACAGGCGGCGGATTGAACTTTTTCGGAGGACATCGCGGATGAGGAAGAAAGTTACGGTGGTGGGCGGCGGATTTGTTGGATCGACTACGGCGCAGCGGATTTTGGATGCGGGCTTGGCCGATGTTGTGTTGACGGACATTTTGGATGGCGTGCCGACGGGCAAGGCGTTGGATATGCTGGAATCGGCGCCGATTTTGGGAAGCGACGCGCATGCTGCGGGGATTTCTACTGCTTCCGGGGATTATCGCGAGACTGCGAATAGCGACATCGTCGTTGTTACGGCGGGATTTCCGCGCAAGCCAGGGATGAGCCGGGACGATTTGCTGAAGGCGAATTATGACGTGGTGAAGGCGGTGGTCGAGAACATTGTGAAGTTTTCGCCGAATGCGATTTTGATTTTGGTTACGAATCCACTGGATGCGATGGCGCAGGCGGCTTACAAGATAAGCGGATTTTCTAAGAACCGCGTGATTGGCATGGCTGGGGTTTTGGATTCGGCGCGCATGAGCACGTTTGTGGCGATGGAATTGGGCGTGTCGGTCGAGAATGTGCACTCGTTTGTGCTGGGCGGACATGGCGACGACATGGTGCCTTTGCCGCGTTATTCGACAGTGGCCGGGATTCCTTTGCCGGATTTGATGTCGAAGGGAAAGATTGAGGCAATTGTTACGCGGACGCGCAAGGGCGGGGCGGAGATCGTGAATTTGTTGAAGACAGGATCGGCTTATTACGCGCCTTCGGCCGCGGTGGTCGAAATGGTGAAGGCTATTTTGCTCGACAAGAAAAAAATTCTGCCTTGCGCTGCTTATCTTGACGGCGAGTATGGGATTAAGGGGCTGTTTGTGGGCGTGCCGGCGAAATTGGGGGCGCGGGGGATTGAGCAGATTATTGAGATTAAGTTGACGGCGGAGGAGCAGGCTGCGCTCGATAAATCGGCGGCTTCTGTGCGCGAACTCGTGAGTGTGCTTGGATTGTGATTTTGGGTTTGGCAGGGCCCGCGTTTTGTTTCGGGAGGTATTTTTCGTGGTACGCAGCGGGCGAGATCGGCGGCGAATTCGAAGCGGATATTGGTACGGCGCGATTTGGGTTGTTGACGCGATCTCGCATGAAGAGGCCCGGCATAAAGCGCGGGCCCTACGGGAGCTTCGCGGCTTCGCCCGCTGGAATTACGTTCTCGGCAACACCTCTTACTCTGCTGTGACAACTCTTCCTTGTTTCCGTTAAGCTGTTTTGACGGAGAGAGACCGCCCTTTTGCATGAAGTTTCGAAAAGGCTTAACTGACAACGGAAATGCTGCCCCTGACGTGGAGTCGCCGCGCCGGCTTACGCGCGATTTGCTGCGCGCGTTTGAGCTGGCGGTGATGCTGACGCATAGCCGGGCTTCCGAGACCATCGAAGTGGCTGATTTGCTGGGGGCGATGTATATCGAAAATTGGGAACATATGAAGCGGTTTTGGCCTGATCCGCATGAGGCGGAGAAGACCATGCGGAAAATGTGCGAGTTTAGCCCTTCGCGCTGGGATTACTGGATCAAGACTTATAACGAGACGCGCGACGATCAGCCGCGGAAGAAATGGTTTGGCGTGCCGATACCGCCTATGCGCCGGGCCGGTAGCAAAGACACTGGGTTATTTTTTGGGAAGAATTTTGAGCTTTCGGAGCAGTTGCGGGCGGCTTTGAAGGCAGCGGATAAAATTGCGCCTTATCAGGACCGCGTTGGTGAACGAACGATTCCGATTGTTTCGAGCGATTGCGTGTTGCTTTGTTTGGTGAAGAATACGACATCGGATGTGGCGCGGAAATTATTGGCGACGGGGATTGATTTGCGGGCGCTCGAGAAAGCGGCCAGATTTCCCAAGTACGCGCCGATTTAACGGTTTTGTAGGGGAGGGTGCTTTGGACCCTCCCGATGTTCGGCCCAGTCGCAGCTCCCGCCGCACGTGATCCCGCGAAATGCAACAGCCGCACGCGGTCGCCTTTTTAGAATTTGCGCGGTTTCGGTGATTGTTCAGGCCCTGTTACGAAAATGGCCGAACAATGGGAGGGTCTGAAGAACCCTCCCCTACTCTACGATCTTGGTGGCTTTGATGGTGTCTAGCTTGGGGAAATTCTTTTCTACGTAGACTTTTCCTTGCGATGTGATTTGGCCTTGGTCTGGTTTTTCGCCGTATCCTGCGTGAATTTTTTTCACCGACTCCATGCCTTCTGTTACTTCGCCGAAGGGCGAGAATCCCTGCTTATCCAGGAACGTGTTGTTGCCGAAATTTATGAAGAGCTGCGTGGTGCGGGTGTTGGGGCCGGCGGTTGCGAAGGTGATGGTGCCGGGGCGGTTGGATTCCTTGACGGGATCATCCTTGAAGTTGGCGGCTCGCCAGGCGTGGTTCACTTCCGGGTGCGGGCCTAGGCCGAATTGGACGATGAAACCTGGGACGACGCGGAAGAATGCGGCGCCGTCGAAGTAGCCGTGCTTGACGAGATTATAGAAGCGGTCGGCGCCTAGCGGGGCCCAGGAGCGCGTGACTTTCACGGTGAAGTCGCCGGCGGTGGTTTCGAATTTCACTTGATACGTTTCGGGGGCTTGGCCCGTGAGGCTGGCCGGCTTTAGCAATGCTTGATTGAAGCTCATGTGTGTTGTTCCTTTACCGGCGGATAGCCGGAGAAAATTTGCGATCGTGATGCTGCGAAAAAATGGCGGCTCGCTCTTTTTTGCATCGAGCGAGCCGGCGATGTGAATCGAATTACGATTGCGGCTTTGGTGCTGGCGCGGCGGCTGGCTTCTTGGCCGGTGCGGCGTGGTGCACTGGGGCCGGCTCGCCGATGATCGTGGTGGTCTTGATAGTGTCGATCTTCGGGAAATTCTTGTCGAGATAGGCCTTCCCTTGCGTGGTGATCAGATCTTGTTGCGGCTGCTCGCCGTAGCCTGCGTAGATTTTTTGCACTACGTCGAAGCCGTCAGTAACTTCGCCGAACGGCGTGAAGCCGGAGGCGTCGAGGCGCTTATTGTCCACGAGATTAATGAAGAGTTGCGTGGTGCGGGTGTTGGGGCCGGCGGTGGCGAAAACCAGCGTCTTTGGCGCGTTGGATTGCTTTCCGCCAGGATCGTCCTTGATTGTCGCTTTGTCCCAGACGGCGTTGACTTGCGGATAGGCGCTCAGGCCGAACTGAACTACGAAGCCCGGAACGACTCGAAAGAACGCGCCGTCATCGTAGAAATGGTGCTTGCAGAGATTATAGAAGCGATCTGCACCGAGCGGCGACTGCGCGCGGGTGACATTGACGGTGAAATCGCCGGCGGTGGTTTCGAATTTTACTTGGAACGTTTCCGGGGCTTGCGCCTTTAGCGTCGCAGGATGCAGCAATGCCGGGTCGGGGCCGGATTTTGTTGTTTTTGCGGCGGCGGTGGCCGGCTTTTTTGCTGGGGCTTGGCTTGATGCTGGGGCTTGGGCTGCCACGCTTGTTGCGAAGAATGTTACAGCCAGGGCGGCGATGAAGAGCCCGGAACGGGGATGCGAAAGTTTCACGGCTTGTGTCTCCTTTTTTGAGAAGCTTTTCGTTTGACGATTTATTTTGCCAGATTATTTTGATTGCGCGAGCGTCTTCGCGGTGGCTTCTACCTGTTCCATCACGCGAAGGGTATTCTCGCCGAGAATCTTGCGAATGTCTGCTTCAGAATAGCCTTTTTTTAGCAGGGCGTCGGTGATTTTCGGGAGATCGGCGGCGGATTCCATGCCGAAGGGCATGTTAGCGCCGTCGAAATCGCTGCCAAGGCCTACGTGATCGGCGCCTACCAATTTTACGGCGTGATCGATATGATCGATGATTTTCTCCCAGCCTACGCGCGGGAGCTTTCCAGCATTTACGGCTTCGCGGACCAGGTTATCGCCTTCGCGGAGCTGGCAATCTTCATCTTTGCCGCAGCGCTTCTCGATTTCGGCTTGCATCTGTTTGTCGAGATCGGGATTGGCCTTCGTGGCGTCGCGGTATTCCTGGCTAAGGAAGCCAATGTGGTAATTGATCTGGATTACGCCGCCTTTGGAGGCGAGGGCTTTGATCATCTCGTCGGTCATGTTGCGCGGATGATCGCAGAGGGCGCGGCAGGAGGAATGCGAGGCGATCATGGGAGCCTGGCTGATGGCCAGTGCGTCGTAGAAAGTCTTGTCGGCTACGTGGGAGATGTCCACCATCATGCCCTGGCGATTCATCTCGCGGACAACGTCTTTGCCGAAATCGGTTAGGCCGTTATGGGCGGGCTTGTCGGTGGAGGAATCGGCCCATTCGTTGTCTAGGTAGTGGGTGAGCGTCATGTAACGGACGCCGAGAGCGGCGTAGCTGCGCAAAACCTCGAGATCGTTATCGATCATGTGTCCGCCTTCGACGCCCATTAGCACGGCGATTTTTCCGTCGGCGTGGGCGTGGCGGACTTCGGCGGCGGTGGTGCAGAGGCTGAGATCTTTCGGATGGGTGCGGACCATTTGGCGGACGGTGTCGATCTGATCGAGCGAGCGCTTCACCGCTTCGGGGCCGGTTATGGTGCCGGACATCCAGATGGAAAAGAAAATCGCGCCGAGGCCGCCTTCGCGCATGCGGGGGATGTCGATGCCGCCGTCGGTGTGGCGGATACCGATGTCGAAGCCGGGAGTTAGCAGGCGTTGGGTCGTGTCATCGTGCGTGTCGACCACGATGCTTTCGAAGTGCAGCTTTTTTGCGTGCGGGGAAATTTCGTCGGATGGTTTGGACATTAAGAGTGAAGCCACCAGGAGTAACGCGCAGATAGCTGTGATTGTCGGACGGATCAAGTATCACCCCACGTTCGCGGATGTTTGCGCGAGCAATCTGATTGTGTTGCCAGGATTTTGCGCGGAGTTCACCGACCGCGCGCACTTAGGGCTCAACTGCAAACGCAAAATCTAAACATGGCCGAAAAGCGGGAGGGCTAAAGCTCCCTCCCCTACAAAGGCAAAACCGTTACGGACGGCCGGTGAACCAGCTTTTTATGGCGTGACGGATTACTTGGCCGTTTACGTCTGCTAGCGATTCGGTCAGTGGGATGCCTTTGGGGCATACCTTTACGCAATTTTGCGCGTTGTCGCAATCTTCGATTCCGCCTGGGCCCATTAGGGCTTCTAGGCGCTCGTAGGCGTTCATCGCCCCGGTAGGATGCATGTTGAAAAGGCGGACTTGGCTGACAATTGCGGCGCCTACGAAATTTGAGTGCTCATTTACTCGCGGGCAGATTTCCAGACAATTGCCACAGGAGATACAGCGAGAGAGTGGGTAGCCTTCCTCTTGCAGCGCGGGCGACATGCGCGGGCCTTCGCCTAGCGGGTACGTGCCGTCGATAGGGATCCAGCAGTGCGTGCGTTTTAGGCTTTCGAACATTACCGAACGATCGACTACCAGATCGCGGACGAGCGGAAATTTTTCGAGTGGCTCCAGGCGGATCGGTTTTTCTAGATTATCCACCAGGGCGGAGCAGGCTTGTCGCGGGTGGCCATTGATTAGCATGGCGCAGGCGCCGCAGACTTCTTCCAGGCAGTTGGCTTCGTAGCTTACTGGGGTCACTTCGCGGCCGTCTTTGGTTACTGGATGCTCAGCTATGTCTAGGAGGCAGGTGATGATGTTTAGCTGCGGGCGATAGCGGAGCTCGAATTCGTCCCAGCGTGGGGATTCGTCTTTTTGTTGCTGGCGCTTTATTCGGACAGTGAATGTTTTATCGGGCATTTTATTTCGCCTCGCATCGTCGATCCGTCGATCGCCAAAACCGGGCGCGGCGAGCGGCGCCCCTACGAATTCAAAGGCAACGGCAAAAGACGGGCCGAAAACCGGGCGGGACTGAAGGCCCGCCCCTACGAATGCAAAACCAACGGCAAAACCGGACGTTACTTTGCTGCAGTGTACTTTCGCTCGCGCAATGGAATTTGCGAGATGTCGACCGGCTCGTAATCTAGCTTGATTCGGCCTCCGTTGTAGCTGGCTTTTGTGGTCTTCAGCCAATTCTTGTCGTCGCGCTCCGGGAAATCTGGTTTGTAGTGGGCGCCGCGGGTTTCGTCTCTGGCGATCGCGCCGATGGTGATCACGCGAGCCAGGATCAGCATATTTCCGAGTTCGCGGGCGAAATTCAGCGTTTGGTTGGCCCACTGCGTGCGATCGGAAAGGTTGATTTTCTGGTAGCGGGCTTCGAGCTCATCTATTCTCGCGAGCGTGGCTTCCATGGCTTTGTTGTAACGGATGACCGTTACGTTTTCGGTCATGGTGGCGCCCATTTCTTTCCAGATGGTGATGGGGTTTTCGGTACCCTGCTGGTGCAGGAGCTTGTCGTTGGCTTCGCGTTGGCGCGTGCGCTCGGCTTCGAAGACACTTTCGCCTACCGATTCGGCGCCTTTTTCCAAATTGCGGGAATATTTCACTGCGGCGGGGCCTGCCAACATCCCACCGTAGATGCAGGAGACCAGCGAATTGGCACCGAGGCGATTGGCGCCGTGATATTGGTACTCGCATTCTCCCGCGGCGTAGATGCCCGGCACGTTCGTGGCTTGCTGATCGTTGTCGACCCAGAGGCCGCCCATTGTGTAATGCATGGCGGGAAAAACTTTCATGGGCTCTTCGCGCGGATCGTAGCCGACGAATTTTTCGTAGATTTCTAGGATGCCTTCGAGCTTGCGATCGAGGACGTCGCGCGGAATGTGCGTGACGTCGAGATAGACGGCCGCTTCGCCGTTTATACCGAGTTTATCCTCGAAGACAATTTTGTGGATGGCGCGAGTGGCCACGTCGCGTGGGACGAGGTTTGCGTATTTCGGATACCACTCTTCGAGGAAATAGAAACGCTCGTTTTCGGGAATGGATTTTGGCGGGCGCTTATCGCCGGGTTGGCGCGGCACCCAGACGCGCCCGCCTTCACCGCGTGCGGATTCGCTCATCAGGCGAAGTTTGTCTTCGCCGGGAATCGCGGTGGGATGGACTTGGATGAACTCGCCGTTGGCGTAATAGACGCCTTGCTGGAAGAGCGCGGCTTGCGCTGAGCCGGTGCAGACTACGGAATTTGTGGAGCGGCCGAAAACGGCGCCGATTCCTCCGGTGCAGAAAATGGCCGCGTCGGCGCGGAAGGTGCGCACTTCCATGGTGTGGAGATTCATGGCGCAGATGCCGCGGCAGACTCCGGTGTTATCAATTACGGCCGAGAGGAAGGTCCAGCCTTCGTACTTGGTAACTTTGCCTTCGGTTTCGTGGCGACGGACTTGCTCATCGAGCGCGTAAAGGAGTTGCTGTCCGGTAGTGGCGCCAGCGAAAGCTGTGCGGTGATACAACGTGCCGCCGAAGCGGCGGAAATCGAGCAGCCCCTCTGGCGTGCGATTGAACATGACGCCCATGCGATCGAGTAGATCGATGATCGCGGGAGCGGCGTCGCACATGCCCTTGACCAAAGTTTGATTGGCGAGGAAATCGCCGCCGTAAATGGTGTCGTCGAGATGCTTATAGGTGGAATCGCCTTCGCCCTTCAGATTTTTCGCGGCGTTGATGCCGCCTTGGGCGCAAACGGAATGCGAGCGCTTTACCGGAACGATCGAAAAAAGATCCACCGGAACGCCGGATTCTGCCACTCGAATTGTGGCCATCAGTCCGGCCAGACCGCCGCCAACGATTATGATTCGCGGAGTTCTCATTTAGGTAGGTAGCCGCCGAGAGGATGCCAGTTGTAATAGAAGCCCGCGATGATCGCCAGGCCTGCCACTGAAAATGCCACTGCGATCGCGGCGCCGAGCCAGCCGAATGCGCGTTGCGAGCGAACGCTTACGGCAATGCCCCACTTGCAGGCAAAATTCCAAACGCCATTGCCGAGATGGAAGGACGCCGCCAGAATTCCGATCACGTAGAGCGCAAGATAGAGAGGATTGCGCATGCCCTCGGCTACATCGGCATACGTGGACATGCCGCCAGTGCCGAATCGCTCGACCCACACATGCCAGCCGATGAAAATGAAGGCGATGATGCCGGTCCAGCGCTGCAGCAGCCAGAGCCAGTTGGACATCCACGGATGGCGGATGGCGTTGGACTTCCCTGCCCACCATATATAGAGGCCGTAAAATCCATGGAAAAGAATCGGCAGCCAGATTCCCAGCGCTTCGACGATGATGCGCCAGGGAATTCCTTGCAGATCGCCGGAGGCTTCGTTGTATTTCGCGACGCTCACGAGCGCGTAGCTGTTGGACCAGAAATGTTCGGCGAGGAATGCGCCAATGGGGATGATTCCGGATAGGGACTGGAGTTTATCGAGGACGTAGCTTTGACGCGAATCTGCTATGGCAGCTGGAGTACCCACTCCGAACATTCCTCCATCAGTCCGGGAATTATTTTAGAGAGCCCGGAATCCGCGCGGGGCGCGGAGGAATTACAAAATCAGTATAGGCAGGCGGGGATTTGTTTGCAAGGATTGCGGGGCGCGCGGATGAAGACAAATTGTCGAGCATGTTAGAGTTTCTAGGCTGCGGTGAGTCGCAGGCGAGAGGAAAATTCGAATGAGATTTCGGGGAATGGTAGGGCGGTTGTTGCGGATTTGGAGAGTCGCGGCGATCGCTTGCGCGTTGGTGGCTGGATCGCATTCGCTGGGTGCGCAGCAGCCTGCCAAGCCTGCGGCACAAACCGCGCCAAAGCCGGCCGCGGCGCAGGCGACTCGCCAGACCGTCACTTTGCTTTCAACGACCGACATTCACGGACACATCGAGCCCGTCGACTACTACTCGAACAAGCCTTCGAATTTCTCTTTGGCGAAGATCGCAACTTTGGTGAAACAGCAACGAGCGGAGGCGCCGAAAGCATTGCTGCTCGATTGCGGCGATACGACGCAGGGCACGCCACTCGCTTACTACTTCGCCGTGAAGGATCTGAAGCCGAAGAACCCGACGATCACTGCTTTTAATGAAATGCATTATGACGCGATGGCCGTGGGCAATCATGAATTTAATTTCGGGCTGGCGGAAATGTGGAAGGCCAAGCGCGAGTCGAATTTTCCATGGCTGGCGGCGAATTTGAAGGAGATCTATACCGCGGGTGACGGATTTATCCGGCCGTACATCATCAAGAATGTTGGCGGCGTGCGCGTTGCGATCGTCGGGTTCATCACTCCCGGAGTGCCTCGCTGGGAAATTCCTGAGCATTACCGCGGGTACGAATTCGAACCGATCGTGGAGGCTGCGCAGCGGGTGATCCCGGAAGTTCATAAGCAGGCGGATCTGGTGGTGGTGATCATGCATTCGGGGCTTGATCGCGATCCGGCTACCGGAAAGATTTTCGAGGGACAGGAAAATCTTGGCGAGAACGCGGCGTGGGAATTGGCGGAGCAAGTGCCGGGCATCGACATGATTTTTTACGGGCACACGCATTCGGAGATGGCGGACCTGACGGTGAACGGCGTTTTGATGGCGCAGGCGAAGAATTGGGGCGGCTCGCTTGCGCGGGCTGACATCGTGATGGAGCGCGATGAGGCCGGGCGGTGGCGGGTCGCTTCGAAACATTCGCGCGTGATTAAAACTTCCGAGAGCGTGGCGGCTGATCCGGCTATTTTGAAATTGGCGGCGGCTTACGAAGCAGCCACCGAGAAATATTTGGATACGCCGATTGCCAATTCAGAAGCGGCGATGGACGGATCGCGGGCGCGCTATGAAGACGATCCGCTGGTCGATCTGATTCATCGCGTGCAACTCGATGCTGGGCATGCGGATGTTTCGATGGCCACTATGTTTTTTCCCGGCGTGCAGATTCCGAAAGGTCCGGTGACGGTGCGGCAAGCTGCGGCGCTCTACGTTTACGACAATTCGCTTTATACGGTGGAAATGACAGGAGCGCAATTGAAGGATGCGCTCGAGCATGCCGCTGGTTTTTATACGGCGTGGCCCGCGCCCGCGGGGACGCCGCTGAAATTGCCGGGATATAACGCTGATTCGGCTGAGGGCGTTTCTTATGAGATTGATTTGACGAAACCGGTTGGCGAGCGCGTGCTGAATTTGATGTTTCGCGGCAAAGCGCTTGATCCCGCGGAGAAATTACGGGTGGCGATCAACAACTATCGCTATACGGGCGGCGGCGGGTATTCAGTTTATAAGGGACTGCCGATTTTGGAGCAAACGGGAGTGGAGATTCGCGATTTGTTGATCGAATATTTGACGCGGACCGGGAAAATTCCTTCGGTGGCTGATGGAAATTGGAAAATTGTGCCTGCTGAGGCTGTCGCGGCGATGGAAAAGCAGGCGCGCGAGGAAGTTGTGGATCGGACGCGGTGAAATTCTGGAGCAAATTGTGATTGAGATGTCGCCCTGACGCTTCGCAGTGCTCAGGGCAAGAGGGCGCCGCTGCATATTCGGAGGCCGTGCGCGAATGGATATGTTACAGCCGCGAGAAATCTTCAAAATGCGTTGACACCCCCTGGGGTTCTTGCTAATTTTCACGACAGAAAAAATTTTTCTACTCTCGAACTCGGAGGCGCCTGTACCCGGCACTATCCATGGCATTTGTCGCGAAAAAGATTTTTCTTACTAAAGGCGTTGGAAAACATCGCGAGAGGCTATCGAGCTTCGAGCTGGCGTTGCGTAATGCGGGCGTAGCCGCTTGCAATATCGTTCGCGTTTCTTCGATTTTTCCTCCTTACTGCAAACTGATTTCGCGCAGTGAAGGTTTGAAGCATTTGAAGCCGGGGCAGGTGGCTTTTTGCGTGATCAGCGAGAATCAGACGCGCGAGCCGCATCGTTTGATCGCTGCGGGCGTTGGTTTGGCGCTGCCTGGCGATAAATCGATGTTTGGATATTTGTCGGAGCATCACTCTTTCGGCGAGACTGAGGAGTTGGCTGGGGAATATTGCGAGGAATTGGCGGCGGAGATGTTGGCTACTACTTTGAATGTGGAGTTTGATCCGGATTTGTCTTGGGATGAAAAGAAAGAGGTTTATCGGATTTCGAATAAGATTGTGCGGACGATGAATATTACACAGTCGGCGGTGGGTGATAAGCGGGGACTTTGGACTACCGTGCTTTCTGCGGCGATTTTGCTTGGCGAAGACGACTAACTTCTGTTTGCGGTTCCTTCCTTCGTAAGAGAAAACATTTTCCCGACTATTTTGACTTTCTTAGCGACCGGTTCAAACCACCGCGGCAAAAAACGGGGCCGAACTGCGGGAGGGTCTGACGAACCCTCCCCTACTTCTTGAAATATCCAATGCGCTCTAGGACGGCGCCTGCTATCAGCGGCAGAGCTACTGTAGCGTCGTCGAAGACTTCGGCTAGGCGGCCGCCTTCTTCTGGCGGGACGAATTTTCCCCAGCTCACGGCTTCCGTGTACGTGCTACCGGAGAGGCCGCCCCAGTGAACTGGCTCGGGGCAGATACGTACGCCGTAGTTGTAACGCTTGAGCGGGATTTTTTCGTAGCCACGGCGGGCTAGCAGCTCGGCATAGACGCCGAATTGTTGTGCCCAGTTTCGGGGGACGCCGCCGCCGATCGTGAGCAGGCCCATCTTTTTTGTAGCCAACATTGTCGTCGCGTAATATTCGAAATCTTCGAATGGATCGTAGCGCAGCGGCGGCTTGCCTTCTTTGCGGCGCAGGCGATTGTAGAGCGCGAAATCGATGCCCAGCTCGGAATCGCTGAACGCGGGCACGAAAATCGGCACGTTATGCTCTGTGGCAGATTTCAGGATGCCGCGGCCTTTTGAATGTTTCTGCAGATATTCGCCGATGCGGCGGTGAAGTTTCCAACTGCAAACAATTTCTTCGGGATTCCATTTCTTGAAAACGTGATCGACGACTTCTTCCACGTGATCGAGATTCGTTTCCGGCTCGATCGAATCGTAAACGCGATTGTAGCCGGCGAGAAAAAGTTCGCGGTCATCCATTTTCGGATCGTAGCGGAAATGCGAGAGGCCGGTGGCTTCGACTAAGCCGTGAGCCATGAGCGCGCCGGTGGAAACGATGGCTTTGACGATGCCGGACTCGATGAGATCGCAGAAAATCAGGCCCATCTTGGCGACGGTCATGGCGCCGGCGAGGGTCATGACGATGAAGCAATCTTTATCGCGAGCCATGGCTTCGAGCACATCGGCGGCATCGCCTACCTGACGGCCGGTGAAAGCGGTTTGGCCCATGGCGCGTACCAGAGCGTCTACGGTGCGGGCTTTCGCGAGATCGAGCGGGTACATCGGCGTGAGATGATCCTTGATTGGATCGTGGAGGATTCTTCCCGTCGCGCCCTTTTTCTTTGCCATTCACTCCCCTTGCGGATAATGTATGCGCGCGCAGTTGAAATTTGTGGCGGCGCGCGAGATTTTGTGGTGTTGCGTGCGTTTGTGCGCACTATAGATAGTACAAACGAGAGAAATAGAAAATAGGAAAGTGAATTTGCGCGGGCGAATGTCGCGGCATTTTGGAATCGCGAGAAATACAAATGCAGATCCCTCACGCTGAAAAGCGGGTTCGGGATGACAGCTTTAAGAAAAATCATTGCCGGAAAAAGCGAAGAACCGAAACCGCTTGGGAGCGAATTGAATCATACGATTGACCGTCAGGAGCGAACGCGATGTTTCTTGAACTAGCGGCACAGCAGCACCGCGATTACGTCGTGTATTTCTCGCCATCGTACGGCCTGCTCTGGTGGATCGTGCTCGGGCTGCTGGCCGGATGGATCGCGGGATTGATTTCGCGGGGGCACGGATTCGGGTGTCTTGCGAATACTATTCTTGGCCTCGTCGGCGCCGTGATTGGCGGATGGATATTCACGAAGCTGAATATCGCCACGTATGGATTTATCGGCAGTCTTGCGGCGGCCATCGTTGGAGCCGTGGTGTTGGTGGCGATTGCCCGGCTCTTTAGCGGCGGCGATCGGGATTAGCCGTCGTCATCCTCTACAATTGAATTTCAATTCCCTCCTGAGCGCGCCGGGCTGCCGTCTTGCTATGTGGTACGATACTTCCCTCGTGAAAGGTTGGACATCGAATTGAGTAATCCTTCCGTTTGGGCAATTCCGCTTGGCGGGCTTGGCGAATTTGGAATGAACATGATGGCTCTGCGATGCGCTGACGAGATCATCGTCATCGACGCGGGGCTGATGTTCCCCGAAGCAGAGCTTCTTGGCGTCGACATCGTAATTCCCGACATCACCTTCCTGAAGCAACGCAAGCAGCAGGTGAAAGCGATTTTTCTCACCCACGCGCATGAGGATCATATCGGCGCGATTCCGTACGTGATCGGCGATTTGAACGTGCCTGTCTATGGCACGAAGTTCACGCTCGCTCTGGTGCGCAAAAAACTCGAGGAGCATGGGCTGCTCGAGGATGCGGACTTGCGCGAGATTGCGCCGGGGCAAAGCGTCACGATCGGTCCGTTCAAAGTGGAGTTTCTGCACGTGACGCACAGCACGATTCAGTGCGTGGCGCTCGCAGTGCGCACTCCGCTGGGAACGATTATTCACACAGGCGATTTCAAAATCGATCACACACCGGTAGATGGAAAATCGTTCGACCTCGACGCGTTCGCGGCCTACGGACGCGAAGGAGTGCTGGCGCTATTTAGCGATAGCACCAACGTCGAGCGGCCGGGGTACACGCAGTCCGAGCGGGCGGTCGTACCGCGGTTCGAGGAATTATTTCGCGCGGCGCCGAAGAAAATAGTGGTGTCGTGTTTTTCGAGTTCGGTGCACCGCATCCAGCAGGTGATCGATATTGCGCTGGAGAACGGCCGCAAGGTTGGCATCGTCGGCCGAAGCATGGTGGACAACGTAGAAATCGCGCACAGCCTGAATATGCTGCGAATTCCCGATGGCAGCATGGTCCGGCCGCAGGACATTCGCACGTTCGATCCGAAGAAATTGGTAGTGCTGGCAAGCGGGACGCAGGCCGAGCCGATGTCGGCGCTCTCGCGGATCGCCGTGGACAATCACCGGCTGCTGACCATCGAACAGAGCGATACCGTGATTCTTTCGGCGCGCATCATTCCCGGAAATGAAAAAGCAATTTTCCGGATGATCGATCATCTTTTCCGCCGGCAAGTGCTCGTGTATTACGAAGGCGGACGATCTTCTCCGATTCACGTTTCGGGTCATGGGAGCCAGGAAGAACAGAAGCTGCTTTTGAGCTTGGTGCGGCCGAAATATTTTATTCCGCTGCACGGCGAGTACCGGCAGCTTTTCCAGCATGCTGCTTTGGCGCAGCAGTTGGGAGTGGTCTCCGGAGAAGTGATTCTGCTCGAGAGCGGGCATCCGTTGGAATTCACGTCGAACGGAGTTTTTCGCCGCGAGCCGGTGACGGCAGGACGCGTGTTGGTGGATTCTGGCTCACTCGAAGAAATTGAAGAAGTAGTGGTGCGCGACCGACGGCATTTGGCCGAGGACGGCGTGGTGGTGACTATCATCGCGATCAATAAGCACACTGGGAAGCTTGAATCGGCGCCGGAAATTGTGTCGCGCGGATTTTTGCCGTCCGAGGACGGGAATGAGGTCTTGGACAGGGCTCGCGACGTGATCATGAAGACGCTGGAGCAATCCACTTCGGAAGAAAAAACGGATTGGAGCGTGATGAAGGAAAAAATCCGCGCCGATCTGAAACGCTTCCTCAATAAACAAACTGCGAAACGCCCGATGATCTTGCCGGTGATCCTCGAAATCTAATTGTGAAACCTGCGGCGAAACGCGGAATGATGACTAACTCTGACTCTTTTGTGAATCCGGTTCCGTCATCTGAACCGGTCGCTTCACAGAAATTGCTTCTGCGGCCATTCACTCGATCTGATTTTGAGATCCTCTATGAGATCGATCGAAAGTGCTATCCGCCGGAGATGGCCTATTCGCGGCGCGAATTCCGCTGGTATATGCGTCTGCCGGGAGCGGAAACCATCGTCGCGGAATCTGAGGGTGCCGTCGCTGGTTTCATTTTGACGGCCTGCTTCGAGCACACCGGTCACATCGTCACCATCGACGTGCTCGCGGAGTTCCGGCGCGCACGAGTCGGCACGGCGCTGCTGGACGCGGCTGAAAAAAGTCTCGCGCGGCGCGGCGCCACTGAGATCGAGCTGGAAACCGCGGTCGACAATGACGCCGCGATTCAATTCTGGCAACGCAGCGGTTATCTGACGCGCGGCACTCTCAAGAATTATTATCCGGGCGGACTAGCTGCCTATGCCATGATAAAGCGAATCCCGACGTGAGCACTTCCTTCTTGAGGACGCGCTGACCGCATGTCGCTTTTTCAAGCCATCATTCTCGCCATCATCCAGGGGCTGACGGAATTTCTTCCCGTCAGCAGTACAGCGCATCTGGTTTTATTTCCGTGGCTGTTGCATTGGCCGGACCCGGGGCAAGCATTCGACGTGGCACTGCATGCCGGGACGCTGCTCGCCGTGCTGCTCTTCTTTGTTCGCGATTGGATGGAATTGACGCTTGCAGGTCTCGGCTTTAATTATCGCGGACGCGGCGAAACTTCCGTCCAGCAGAATCGAAAGTTGTTCTGGTATCTAATCGCCGCTACCATTCCCGCGGCCATCGCCGGATTTCTATTCGAACACAAAATCGAGGAGCATCTGCGACAGCCGGTGTACATCGCCGGTTCGATGATCGGTGTGGGATTGCTGATGTGGTATGCCGAATATATCGGGCGGCTGGATCGCGGCATGGATCGCATCGGCTTCGGCGACGCGATGGTAATCGGCACGGCGCAGGCGATCGCGCTTTTCCCAGGAGTATCGCGCTCGGGAATCACGATTACCGAAGGGCTATTTCGAGGGTTGACGCGCGAGGCGGCCGCGCGATTCTCGTTTCTGCTTTCCGCGCCGATTATCGCGGGGGCCGCAGCGCATGATTTGCCGAAACTCATCAAGCTGCATCACGCCGGGCAGATCGAATTGCCGCTCTCGACGCTGCTCGTCGCGGTGGCGGTGTCAGCTGCCGTCGGTTATCTGGTGATCGCATTTTTCCTGCAGTATTTACGGACACGCACATTGAAAATCTTCGTTTACTACCGAATCGTGTTTGGTATAGTCATTCTCGCAATCTGGTTCCTCCCAATTGGGGCCGCGCGCTAGCGCCCGCGCTGCCTGCATTGAAAGGCCTTCCCCTGCCCAAGGGAGATTTTAAGTGCGCATCCTGAGTCCTACTGAAAACAAACGTTTAAATGAATTGATCGGCTTTGCCGGCATCGTTGTGGCCGTGTTGCTGGCCCTGAGCCTGCTTTCTTACTCGCCTGCGGATCCATCCTTTAATGTGGCGGCGGCCGGGCCAGCGGGCGGGACGGTGCGCAATTGGATTGGGCCATTTGGCGCGCATCTCGCGGATTTGATGTTTCAGCTGTGCGGCTATACGGCTTTTCTGCTGCCTGTGGCGCTTTTCGTCGTGGGGATGCGCTGGTTCCGCAGCCTGACGATTGATGCGCCCTGGGCGAAATTGTCGGGCGGGCTTTTGATGTTCGTTTTTCTTCCGGCCGAGCTTGCGCTGCTGCCGATCCCCGCGGTGCGTGGTGCAATTCCTTCGGGCGGAATTATCGGGACGGTTCTGGCTGGCGGATTGAGCGCGGCGTTGAAGCCGGTGGGCGCGAATATTGTTGGGTTGGCGTGCGTTTTGACGGCGCTTTTCCTTACTACGAGATTTTCGTTTTCGGCGACCGCGGCTTGGCTGCGGAAACCGATGGCTGCCGAAGGATATGTGGGGCAGCTGATCGGCCGAGTGAAAGATTGGCGCGAGGCGCGCGAATCAAAGCGAATGCGCAGCCGCGTAGAGCAGATCAAAATTGCCGGCCGCCGACCGGCACCGGCGCAGTCGGTTGGCTCGAAGGATTCAATGGTGGCTGAGGACGAGCCGGAAGAAGAACTGGAGGAGCGCGGCATCTCGGTTGCGTCCCGCGAGCCTGCCGTCATCAAATTCCATCAGAACGAAATTGCTGCTGCGAGCAAGAAATCACCGGGGCCGGAGCCGAAGATTGCCAAGGGCCACGCCAGCTACAAACTGCCTTCGCCCACGTTGCTGCAGAACGCGGAACGCAGCGAGAAGATGGACGAGGCTGAACTGAAAGATTGCGCGCGGGCGATCGAGCAGAAATCGGAAGAATTCGACGTAAAGGGCCATATTACGCAGATCAATCCTGGCCCGGTGGTCACAACTTTTGAATTCAAGCCTGAGGCGGGAATCAAATACAGCCGCATCACTGGGCTGGCCGATGATTTGTGCCTGGCGCTGAAAGCGGAATCACTGCTGATCGAGCGCATCCCGGGAAAATCTACCGTCGGAATCGAGGTTCCCAACTCGCATCGCGAGACGATTCGACTGCGCGAGATTATCGAGTCGCCGGAATTTGTTCATTCGACTTCGAAGCTGACTTTGCCGCTCGGCAAGGATTTGATCGGGCGAATTCGCGCCGCGGATTTGACGCAGATGCCGCACTTGCTGATCGCCGGCGCGACCGGCACGGGCAAAAGCGTCTTCATCAATTCCCTGCTGATGGGCATGCTTTACAAATCGACGCCGGAAGAATTGAAGCTGGTGCTGGTGGACCCGAAGCGGCTTGAGCTAGGGCTGTACGAGGACATTCCGCATCTTTACACGCCGGTGGTTACCGACGCGAAGGTTGCGTCGAACGTGCTGCGCAATGCCACGCGCGAGATGGAGCGCCGGCTGAAATTGCTGGCGCAACGCGGGGTGCGCAACATCGAGCAATACAATCGCACTTTCCAGAAGACGCAATCGCTTTCGCTTTTCGACGCGGATTCGGATGAAGAGCACAAGCCGCTTCCGTATTTCGTGATCGTGATCGACGAATTGGCCGACTTGATGATGGTCGACACGAGCAACGTAGAAGAATCGATCACCCGGCTGGCGCAGATGGCGCGCGCCGTCGGCATTCACTTGATTCTGGCTACGCAGCGGCCGTCGGTCGACGTAATCACCGGCTTGATCAAAGCGAATTTCCCCGCGCGCATTTCGTTCCGCGTGGCCAGCAAAGTGGACTCGCGCACGATTTTGGACACGAATGGTTCCGAATCGCTGCTTGGACGCGGCGATATGCTGTATTTGCCGGCGGGCTCTTCGCGGCTGCATCGCATTCATGGCCCGTACGTAACCGAGGACGAGATTGCCGCGATTTGCACGTTCTGGCGCGAGCAGGCCAAGGCCGTTTATAACGAGGAAATGCTCAAGCCTCCGAAGGAAGATTCGGGCGCCGGCAGCGGTACCGGTGGCGCGAGCGGGGATACGGGCGAAGGCGACGATGAAGTGGATGACGCGCTCTATCACGATGCGGTGCGCGTCGTCTGTGAAGCGGGTCGCGCGTCTACTTCAACGCTGCAGCGGCGCCTGCGAGTCGGATACGGTCGTGCTGCGCGACTAATCGACATCATGGAGAAAGATGGAATCGTAGGCCCACCGGATGGCACCAAGCCGCGCGAGTTGCTGAAGAACAAAGACTGGATGCGCGAGTTCGACGAGTCGCTGCACTAAGTAGCGCCGGCGTCCCCGCTGGCATCTTGCGAGCAAAAGTCGATCCACGGGTAACCGTCACGGCCGGAGCCTACACTCCAATCAATGCGTGAATGAAAAGTTGCGCGCCGCCGGTTAACGTAGTCTTCTCCGACTAGCCGTTCGTCAGAGCCGGCGAGACGCCAGCGCTACGGAAAAGCACGATTCAATTCACGCTGGCTGGCGACGCGGCTGCTCTTCCCTGCCCGCCTTGCTGCTTTTGCAGATACGCCGTTAGATTCGATTGCTGCAGCGATTTCAGCTCGATGCAGGCGTTTACTTGATCCTTCGCGTTTTGCAGCAGACGCTCGGTGCCCGGCAAATGCTGCGCGGTAAGAAATTGTTGCGAATCATCGCGCAGTTTCGGATCGCAGAATACTCCCGCGACTTCGATCAAACCCGAGCCCAGCGACGCATCCACTTTTTCCATCAGCGACCTGTAATCGGCTTTGAAGAGGTTCCAGGCGGTTTCCTGGGTGTGATAGTTCTGGAAGACTCCGCCTAGAAAATATAGATCCTGATTTTTCACCGCCGGGCTGAGCATGAAATCGAAAGTGCGTTTCGTGAGAGCCGGATCGGGGAAAAGTCCGAGCGTTCCGAAGTAAGCGTAATACTCTTCCGGAGTCTTCGCCGTTTTCAGATGCTCCATCCACTTGTCGTAGAGCGCGGCATCGCCATTCGCCGCCGCGATCGCCAGCGCGTTGCCCGCGAGCGCTTCGTCGACCGATTGCGGGTCCTTCATATACGCTTCAGCGATCGCACGCGATTTGGCGATCAGCTCCGGATCGCGGCCGTAAAGCGCGAGCGTGCCGAAAACATCAGAGCGCAGAGCTGTGCGTTCCGGAGTTTCTCCCGGGGCCGGCTCGTTGCCAAGCTCCGCGGCCATGGGACGGAGGAAATTGCGAACCCATGATTCGAAAGCCTGACGTTCATCCGGCGCGACCAGAGTGTCATGTAGCTCGCCGATGCGGCCAAGCATGGTGCCGACCACTGCGCGATTCGGTTCATCGCGCATGTGTTCGAGCGACGCGAGATATTGCGAAATATCCAGGCGCCCGACGCGAACCATAGCCCAAGCATCGCCGAGGAAACGAATGCGCTCCTCCGGCGTGAAGGACGTTTCGAGCGCACTCGACATTTTATCGAATGCGCCCGCATCGTAACTCGAACGGAAATAGCCGCGGCCGCCCGCATCGGCGTAAACCCAATCGGAGCATCCGCTGATCTCCACGGTCTGGTCGGCGCTCGAAAGCAAAAACGGCGTGGCATCCTTCGAAGCCGAGCCTTTCAACGACACCGGGATGTGCCAAAGCTCCGATGACGGAGCATCAAGCCGCGCGGCATCCGAGAAGTAACGGCGCTGCGAGAGCGTGACTTTCGTAACATCGCCGGTACACGACGATTTCACGCTGACCAGTGGCGCACCCGGCTGATCGATAAAACCCGACATAATTTTGTCCACCGGCTTGCCCGATGTGGCCGCAATCTGATTCCAAAAATCCTCCGCGGTGGCGTTCCCGTACGCGTGCTTCTCGAGATAGGCGTTCACGCCCTTCTGAAATACATCCGGGCCGACGTAAGCTTCCACCGCGCGCAGTACCGAAGCCGCCTTTCCGTAAGCGATACCGTCGAAGAGCGCTTCGATTTCCGCGGGCGTCTCGGCCTTTTGCCGGATCGGACGAATCGACGCGATCGAATCGGTCGAGAGCGAGCCGCTAGTCTCCTGAATTTCGTCGAGCTGATTGTGCCATTCCGGATGCCAGGCCTTCATCGGCTTCCAGGACATCCAGGTGGCGAACCCCTCGTTGAGCCAGATGTCGTCCCACCATTTCATGGTCACCAGATCGCCGAACCATTGATGCGCCATTTCATGCGCAATCACGCCGGCAACATTTTCGCGCGCATCGAGCGACGCGGTTTTGTCATCGAGCAGCAGCGCGGTTTCGCGATAAGTGATCGCCGCGGTGTTCTCCATCGCGCCGGCCGAAAAATCCGGGAAGGCGACCATGTCCAGTTTTTCGAACGGCCACTTGGTGTAGTAATAGCGGTCGTAATATTTCATGATGTTTTCAGCGGCGGCCAGCGCGAAAGCGCCCAGCTGTTTTTTCTCCGGCACGGCGCAGACGCGGATGGGAATGCCGTCCACTCCGCCTTCGAGGCACTGAAAATCGCCGACCATCATGGCCACCAGATAGGAAGACATCTTCGGCGAGGGCGAGAATTTCAGCGTGTGCTTGCCTTCACCGGGTCCAGGTGTATCGGAAACGATGCGGCCATTGGAAATCGCGGTGTCGCCTTTATCGATAATCAGTGTGACGCGAAAGACAGCCTTCATCGCGGGTTCGTCAAACGACGGAAATGCGCGGCGCGCATCGGTCGATTCGAATTGCGTGACGGCATACCGGCGGCGCGCGGTTTCGCTCAGATAGAAGCCCCGCAACTTGTCATTGAGAATGCCGGTAAAGCGGATATGAATCTCGGTCGGCCCAGCAGCTACATCATTCGGAACGGTGAGCGTGGCCTGTTCAAAATTTTCGTTCTTCGAAACCAACGCGGTCTGCGTGGATCCTTTCGAGCTGATCGTGGCTTGCTGAAAATCAATTTCCGCCGAATTCAGCACGATCGAACCAGACGGCCGGCGCAGCGTGACGCGAATCGTCTCTTCGCCGCTGAAAGCAGCCTTGCCAAGGTCGGGAGTAAACGTAAGGTCGTAACTCTCGGGCACCACATTGTCCGGCAGCCGTTGCGCGCTAACTGTGCCGCAAAGCGCCAGACCGCAAATCACCAAGAGCATCAATCGTTTCATTCCCAAGCCTCCAAAATTTGTGTGCCAATACTTGTATGTGAAGGATACGCGTAACGCAGAGAGTGGGTTCAGCGCACCAGCGGCTCCAGCAAATCCATTATATATGTTAGCTATCTCCGCAGCCTAACCAGATTGGACGAACAGTAAGCCCGAAAGGAAGCAACTTTCGCCCTATTTGGGATGCGCGACGAGCACCAGCCCATACCCCGATCGGCTCTTTTTCTTTTTCGCGAATTCGCCTTGCGGCTCCGTGTGATTTGTCTAAAATGGAGGTTTCTCACGGTGCCGGGGTAGCTCACCGGTAGAGCGCGGCCCTGAAAAGGCCGGCGTAGGCAGTTCAACTCTGCCCCCCGGCACCATCCTTTCCCCTGCGTATCCTGCGGTTTGCCAGCGCGAAAAATCCGCTGTACATAATTTGAACATATGCTGACCGCGTATCGGCGTCATTCGAAGGACTGTCATCTGAGCTCGATGGGAGAGCGAAGGTGTCGCTGTGCGATTTGGGTGCATGGAAATGTGAAGGGCAAGCTCGTCCGGACATCTCTCAAAACCCGTAATTGGGAGGTGGGTCAGGAACGGTTGCGGGAGATGGAGATGTCGGGGCGCGAACGCGCGATCGGGATCTCGGTCGAGGATGCCTGTGATCGCTTCATGGACTATCAGCGCTCGAGGAACCTTCGAGCGTCGTCGCTCGCAAAGTACGATCTCCTCGTCCGGGAATTGAAGTTTGAGTTTAGGGGGCCGCTTGAGGCGGTGACGCTGCCGTTTTTGCGTGAGTACCAGTCGTCGTGGAAACTGTGCCCGGAATCTCGGCTGTACAAACTGTCGCGGCTCAGGACGTTTTTCCGGTTCTGCGTGGAGAACGGATGGCTACGGGAGAACCCGGCGAAGTCGCTCGCGCGGCCGGTCTTCGTAAAAAAGCCGGCAGTTCCCTTCTCTACTGAGGAGATGGAGAAAATCCTTTGGGCGACTGAGGTCTATCCAGATAGCCCAAAGGGACGGCGTGAGAAGGTGAGCGCGTTTGTCCTCGTCTTGCGGTACACGGGATTGAGGATCGGTGATGTGGTCGCGCTGCGGAAAGAACACGTGAACAATGGAAAGCTGTGCTTGCAGACTGCGAAGACAGGGACCGGCGTATGGATTCCGCTCAAGGACGAACTACGGGCGGCGCTAGACCGCCTGGAAACGTCAGCCGGGTATTTCTTCTACTCGGGCGACGGAACGCTGAAGAGCGCGATCAGTTCATGGAGCCGAACGATGCGCACGCTCTTCCGGCTTGCGGGTGTGACAGGGCATCCGCATCAGTTCCGTCACTACTTCTCGGTCGATCTGCTCTCGAAGGGCGTGCCGATCGAGGACGTGGCGGCACTTCTCGGACATAGTTCGTCGCTCGTGACAGCTCGGTATTACAATGCGTACGTGAAAGTTCGCCAGGATCGTCTTGAGGCTGAGATCGAGAAGGCGTGGAAGATTTCTTAATGTTCGGAAGCAAGAGTCCGATCGAGACCGCCTACTACGATGCAGTAGGCAAACTAATATTGTCGATGGTCTACTTTGCGCTGAATGAAGGCGTGCCCGGGTGGGACCTGGAACGGTTTCGAGCGGATTGGACCGAGCGCGGGTCGTTCCGGTTAGCTGAACTGCTGCACCGATGCGCCCGGCCTGATTGGGCATCTCACCCCGAGACGTTCTTTATGAATCCCTGGATCGCGGAACGCCTGCTCGCTGTTGAACCGGGTCGCTTGTGCTACGTGCTCGACGAGTGGTTGGCCGATCGGCCGCTGCCGGAACTCGTAAGCGATGATCCGCGCGTCGAGGAACGGAAGGTCAAAGAGCTGGCGAAATTATTTGCCGCTCTGAACCGATGAGATTATTTGTCGTGACACGGGCAGTTGCAAAGAGCGCAGTCCGCATGATCGCCCTTCCAACAGTTTCTTGAAATATCGTTTTCTTTTTCGCCGTTCATTTTTTATTGACGAGCAATCGGATTTCGGCCGGAACAATTTTGATATGTTTATAATCGCCGTTCATTCCGGCGGCGGTTGTTTCACGAATGGATTTTACGTGCGCGCGCGCGAGAGCTTTTGTGTAATAGATCTCTGGGTCGCCCCAGGCACGTATCTCAAGAGGCTTACCGTCTAGAACGATGGTCCAGGCTTTTATCTTTTTCATTCCTGCGCTCCCGTTCTGAAATAAGATACACCACGAGGTCGGTCACTTCATCAATGGCTTCGTCGAGAAGATCGTTTTTCTCCCAGAGCTCTTCCTTGTGCTGTTTTGCCCCGCGGCGGTATTTCAAATCGAGCCGCTTGAGAAAAAGAGTTTTGACTCTTCGGAGATGGTTTTCGCGGTCGCAGGTCATAATTCACCAAGTCTGTTTAACGCACGCGCGAATCGTGTGTGTATCTCTTGCGTGATAGTCTCGGCGATTGATTTTGCGTTGTGACACTTACAATTACAAAGAAAACAGTTCGCATGATTGCCCTTCCAACATTCTCGCGAGATGTCGTCCTCTTCTTCAGTTTTCGTATTCTCTTTGTTCATTTGCTGTTCCCTGGAGGTAAGCGACTTCCCCGCCGGTCATTTTAAGATCGGTCGGCGAAGTCGCAATTCATTCGTGTTCCCTTTTCGGATTGCGATGAAACGGCGTAAAAGTAATTCCCTGGTGGGGATTTAGGATCGGGAATTGGAGCCTCCCCCCGTTTCCGGGCGATCCTTAGCCCCCATCAGAAAACTACTCCGGTGCGCGGGGAAGTCGTAAGAAGCCGCGCCACTCTTTTTCGTCGCCCATTTCAGTTTCCCTTCCAGCGACGTTAAATCCTTTCACGAGGAATTAAAAAACCCTTTGGCGTAGCCGCGAGGCAAGATGCACTTTAGAAGGTGCATACGGCCGGGGATTACCCGTCCGCCTCCCGACTAACCCAAAAGGTTCGTGTTAATCGGTTACTACGCCGTCCCACCGGGGACAATTTAAGAATAGAACGTGGACACGGGCCGTCAAGTTACGGGGTGTGGATAGCTAAAAAAGCGTATATTGCTGCCCTTTCCGTGAATCTGCGCGAGTGATGCGCCTGGGATGCTCGGGAAGTTGATAAGGGTCCGGGGACGTGCGTGCCTTCTTTGGTCGGCGGCGTGGGGGCCTGATCTCGCGCCAAAGATGTTTTCCAACCCAGACAAGGAAAATGACGACACCCGCGACTTCGGCAGTATTGATTTCAATTTGAACTAGAAATTCGTGAAGGTTGGAAGGGTTTAACACACAAATCTCCTCCGGCTACAGAAGATTTGTGCTCATAGTCCACTAATCTCTGAATCGCCCAGCCGGTGGGCGCGCAAACTTTGACCCCATCACGCAAAATCCGAGCCGCCCAATTTAGAGGTTAACCTAGGTATCTAACCTGGGTCGACCGGTCCTCCGAGTGACGGCTACGTTTGGATTTGAACACAGAAAATGTTGGATCGTCAATGCGAAAAAGCCGCGCTCCATTCAAGGACGGCGCGGCACAAAAGGAATTTTGTTTAAGCGGTAGCGAGTAGGTTCACTCCGGTTTCCCAGAGCGTCCGACCTATCGACCAATTACAAAGACGGGGTGGAGCGGATTTGATTACGGGCGAGTATCCCATAAGGAAAAGTATGATCCTTGTTGAACTAAGGGCGCGGGTGGAGTAGTCTTCGCAAACCCCGGAACGCTTTCCTGCGAGGCTCACGATGAATCGAGTTGGTCTTCACGTTCTTGTTGCGGCGTTGGTATTTGTCGGAGGCTGTGGTTCGAAAGAACTTACGCGCGGCCGAGCGAAAGATATGCTTGAGAAGCAAGAATTCGCTCAGTTGAGAAAACAGTGGGTGCCCTTGCAGAAACCGACCGAGGATGCGCTTATAAAAAGCGGCTATGTTCGTTGGCGCGACATGGGCACGATGAGAGCTTTTGAATTAACGCCGGAAGGAAAAAAGTATTTCGAAAATACGCAAGGGTTGTTCGCGTTACCTGCAATGACTATGGAAACGACGAAAGTTATGCCCGTGGTGCCAATTAAGATTTTGATCAAGGAAGTTACGGGAATCACGGATGGTCGGGATGGGGTAAAGGTGGTTGACTATACGTGGAATTTCGACGGATCGGCGTTCCCACCGGAAGCTAAACAGTTTTTCGCGGGCGGCGTGCAAGGGCAGGCAACTTTCAAAATGTATGACGATGGCTGGCGGATACTGAGCTATTGAAGGCCGTCAAAGCCCGGCTTAAAAGTGCCTAGCGCGCGATTATATCTCTGATGGAGGGAACTAGTATGGATTGACAATCATGGATAATCGATAGAAGGGAGTGGAGCCTTCATTGAAGCGCTCGATTCCAAACAGTCCGACTTTCAGTTGTCCAGCGACGATCTGGTGTTCAAGTTTGATTTTGGATTTCGGGATTAGGACGGCGGGAACGGTTTTTTCGTAGTCGGGATTGTAAAGGGATTGCCAATTCAGATATGAGCTGTAGCCAATGCATTTAAGGGCGTCCCAGAATTCGCTGTTGTCGAATGGATAGTATTTAACTTCGCCCACCCAGATTTTTCCTTTGTACTTAAAGACGAGATCGATGCGGCCTATGCTTTTCAAGCCGATCTTCTGACTGCCGAGTTCATCGCGCTTATAGATATCGCGCTGGAGAAGCTTTGCGGCGGAATAGAGCGGAACTTCTTTGGCAAGAAACGTAGAGCGTTTTAATACCTCGTCTGGGTGCGCGGCGTAATATTTCTTGAATAAACCTTCTTCTTTTTCCTGGTACATCAAAATTCAAAGCCGCACTTGGGACAGACCGTTATGATATGGATTTTTTTCCAATGTTTGAAGCGGCACTTCGACGAGCAGAATTTCTTTTTGCGCGCTCGCCTATCTTTGATGGTGAAGGAATCGCCGCAATATAGACAGGAAGGCGTTTTAACGGCTTTTTTAGAGGTTTGCTGTATAGCCATATACCATTCTAGTATAAGGCGTTACAACGGCTTCGCAAGGGTCTCACTGTGCATAACTCCCCCAGCAACTCTTGCTCGCATTCCAGGGCCTAGACCCATATTCCGTAAAAATCCACTTTGCCATCGCTAAGTTTCCTGCGTAGGTGAAGATGTCGAAGCCCAGGCTTTTTGCGGTTGGTCCCCACGTTGGCTCGTTGATCTGTGCTAAGCCTATGTCATCGGGGTCGGGATAACCTCGCAAAATCGAGCCATCTGGTAGAAATTCGCGGGGTTCCTTATTGGGATCGCCCCACGATTCGCACGATGCGATGTGTTTTAGAAGGGGGAATCCTATCCACGCGTCTTGGGTGGCGTCGGGCAGCGGGGCGATGTGGCCCTGGACTGGGTATTCAGCCCCATGCGCCAAAACCGCCCAAAATAGGCCGATTATTGAAAGAATGACTGCTATGACTGCGAGGACCTCAAAACACTTGGCATAAATATACTTCTTCAGATGTGGTGTACCTTTTCGGTCGGCCGTCCCTACTCCAGTACCGCAGGGAACTTAATTTTTGCGACTAGATGATTCACCGTGCCCACCGCTCCTGGCAATCAAGGTCGGGGAGGAGTGGGCTTGAATCAACATCCAATGCAATACAACGAAGCATTGGGCACGATGAACCGATTGGGAACCGGCGCGGGCCGCTCAAGCCGCCGGAGAGGATGGATAAGAAATGAATAAGGGTGTTGACGATCTTCACTTTGCTGCTCGTGAATTGTTAAGTTGTTCGAGCGGCCCATAAGAAGCATGAAAGTTTTGTGAGCGCGGCGCAAGAGACTGGCTGGGGATAACGAGGTTTTTCCTAATAAAATGAGCCGGAGCGATGGGTGTCGACGGCTCATTGTGGGTTTCTGGCGGGAGGGTGCGAGTGGGTTAGGCTCGCGGGAGATTTAGGAATCACCCCCTTGGGGGCGATCTTCATCTTTGAGTTCCCGGACAAAACAGGAATCTATTTGGCCGGGAAATGGTTCGTTGTGAAAGTAGAGTGAGCAGGGCGGCTCGGAACCGGGAATTTTCGAGCGTACCCATTTCTGTCCATCCGTGATCGCAAGACCACAGAAGGCGCAATACTTCTGTCCTTGCACTTCCATAGGTGCCTCCTTCAATTTCGTGTTTCTATGTCGTCCGTGAGAAAGAGCCAGATGTCGTAACAGGGTGGCGATTTAAGGGTCGTAAAGACCAGGTGCATGTAGAGGGTGTATGGCGGTTCGCGGATGGGGATGGTAGCGAACGGCTCATCGCTGCGAATCGGCTTATGGCAATAGGCACAAGACTTTTCCATTCGGATCTCCTTCAGTGCGGCGTCTCTGGGTTTTTGCCAACGAGCCAAAGGCCATAACAAGGTGGCGAATTTAGGGTCGTGTAGACGAGGTGAAGGTAAACGGCGTAAGGCGGTCCGGGGACCGGGACGGTGGCGTAGGGTTGGTCGGGACGAATTGGCTTCTTGCAGTAAGCGCACGTTTTCTCTTCCATGGGTCATCTCCTTCAGTTCAGGTTTGGTGAAAAGAACAGCCGGATCGCGTAGCGGTAAAAACAATCGGTTCCGCGTCCGGTGTGGAGGGCTACAACGCAAAGCCTTCTGACGGTCGTCGGTGAAACGAGAAGGCCGTCGAGCGTTTCGAGGTAACGGGGAGTTCCAGGGGGGATTGACTGGCCGCAAATGTCGCACAAAATCGTGCGGTCGTTGAACGCCATCACTTTTTCCGCGGTGGCTTTTTGCGTTTCTTGAGGTTTCTGTCTCTCGGTTCTCGGAGCCAAGGCGATGTAAAGTGCGGTCGTGTGACGTGGCCGTACTTGAGAAGGGTGATGAGCCAGACGTAGAAACACGGTTGAGACAATCTGTTGTGGAAGTGGAGTGTTCCGGACGGATTCGCAAAGATATCGTCGTGAATCGTCGCGTGACACAGATTGCAGATTTTCATTTCGCCTGAGTACATTTGTTCTCCTTTCGGTTGAGAACTTCGCGACGGAACTTCCTTCGATCGAAGCGCGCGTCGGTTGCGTGAAGACGGTTGGCGAGCGTGTTTACGATCATTTCCACGACTTCGGGTTTGAATACGAGGTTGAGTTCGCGAATACATTCCGCGATCACCTTCAGCTCTTTCTTTGTCATGGGTCACCTCCTAGTGACCGAGTCGCGCGATTCGTTCGAACGGCTCGCGGACGAAGTTGGGATACTTCCATTGCAGGCTGTTTGCGAAAACCGAGACGATACTTGTGAATTGGTTTTCGTCTTTGCAGAGCGGTTTAATGGCCCGGAGAATGTTGGCGATGAAGAGATGGTCCTCGGGGGTCATGTGATCGTTCCGAGAAATTCGCCTAGATTGGCCGTCGCTTTGAATTGCGGGACGGCTTCCAGGCTCTTGAACGCGGAAGTAAATGCGTTCGATAGCGACCAGACGGTGCGCGGGGCGAAGTCTTCGAGTTGCGGGTTGAAGTAGAGGGAATGAACATCCCTCGCGAGATGCTTCGGAACGTCAAGCTCTTCTTCAATGAACGCGCGATAGATCAAGACCTTCGCGTGTTCGTCCGTAAGTTGAGCTTCTTTCCACGAGGCGACTTGCCGTCGCATCGGGTCGAAATTCCGTTGCATCCGATCAACGCCTACAGCGAGCGCGTCGACGAGGTTGAAATGTTTTGAGTGTTTGGCGAGGACGGGGGTGAAATCTCCCGAAAAGGCCATGTTGTCGCAGACGACGACTCGATATCCGACCGTTAAGGCAAGCCGCATGGACTTGTCGTTCGCGTTTCGAAGACCGAGGGCAAACCTACAGCCATCAAACGTGGTTTCGAGTTCGATGAAGCCAAAGAGCCTCATCCCATCACCGGTAACCGCATATTCGTCGCGGACGACGTTTATGTGTCGGAACGAGAGCGTTTCGATGAGTGACGTGACAAGCGTTTCGTGTGGGATCGGTTTGAACGTGTCCGTGGACTCCGGGGTTGGTATCTGGGCAAGCTCTGCGCGGGTAAGTTTTTCCGCGCCGCAATGCGCGATAAGACCATTCATGTTTCCTCCAGTTTTTAAGTTGGAAAGGTGCGGATTCGAGCGGTTGAGCGCTCGGCGCTGGCCGGGTCGAAAAGCGGCCAGCACGGAGAGTTCAAGGATTTACGCAGCTATGAGTTCGGCGGGACGGAGAACTTTGGGGCCTTTGGAATATTTTTTATGACAGGGAAGACAAAGTGTCAGTCCGTTTTCGACCACAAAACGGAGGCGAGGGAAAGTTGCGAAGGGAAAAATGTGGTGGGCTTGGAGATCTCCGCCGCGTTCCCCACAGTCGTAACAGCGATAATCGTCGCGGGCAAAAACGGCTTCACGCCACAATTTGTATTCGAATGACCTGCGGATCGATTTATCGGGATGCCTTAGTGAAATCCCCGTATGTCGGCGTTTGTGCGCTTCACTAAGTTTGCGGCGCATTTCTATAGAGTGAGGATTAGGCTTGCCGAGATGGACAAGACGTAATTTTTCTCGTACTTCGGGAGTGTGGGTTTTTCCAAAGAAGTGGTTCTTTGCACCGAGATGTGCAGCGCGTAACTTCATCCTTGTTTCCAGAGATGGTTTCTTTCCCTTGCGTGAAAGACTCATTTTCAAGACGACTTCGGGAGGGCGTTTCCGTCCTAAGAGGGACTGCCTTATTTTTTCTCTTGTGGCTTGCGAAACGATGTGACCAGGTTTAGGACTCATAAAGATTGCCGTCTGGAGCGATGAATTTGTTGTGGACCGCGACGATGGGTAGAACTGTGAAGTTGTCGTCGGTGATGAAGAAAACCCCGAAACCGTTTAACCAACTCGTGGGCTTCGACCTATTCCATTTTGGTTTTATGTCCGCCAAGCAAGGAATTGCATATCCCGTATGGGTGTCGTCCATTCCTGCCGGGCTGACTTTTGTGAAAACTTGTAGCGTGTGTTTGTCGCCATACACGATATTGCGGTTGTAGAGCTCGACGTACTTTTTCGCATGATGAACGGAGCCGTAGGCTCCTTTATCGAGGTCGCCGTGAAGGAAAAGTATTCGGCCGATCTTCCTGAAGTGTCGATAGTCGATGACTTCGATGTTCAGTTTGTCGAAGGGCAAGTTGTAGCGGGGCTCGACCATTCCTTCGAGTCCCGGAAAGTTATCAACGAGGCGGTCGGCCCACTCTTCATGGTTGCCAAGGAAATAAATGATCTGACAGTGCGGGCCGAGAATCTTTCGATGCCGGATAAGAATCTTGGCGTAATTCTCGTAATCTTTCTTGAGGCGCTTATTTTCCATGCCGCGCCGATCGCCGGACATGAGCGCGTGGTGAGAAATGGCGTCCATGTCGAGTCCATCGCCTAAATAAACGGCGAAGTCCCAATTTCTGGACGCCATATATTTCTCGACATTGTTAAGCAGAACCGGGTTGTCGTTCGGAAATTGCTGGTCGGCGAGAATGATGCCGGCTAGCGGTTTCATCTAGGACGTGGACGTGTCGGGAATAAACTTGCGGGCGAAATTGACTACGACACTCCAAGCAGCGACGACAACGGGCGTGTAGACGCCGAAGTTCGTCTGAGTGAAGTAGGACGTGAGATAAGTGAGGGCCGCGCCGCCGAGGGCGATACCCAAACCCTTCAAGACTGAAATGAATTCCGGAGATGAGATGGAGAATGCTTTGGACATTGAGTTTCGAGATTGGTGCGACCTTTAGTTTTGGTCAGATTTCTTTCTGAATGAGGGTGAGCGCCGATGCGATGTCGTTCAAAATCTGCTGCGCGATCGTGATTTTCTGTTCCGGCGCGAGCGTGGGATGAGCGAGGACTTGTTGGAGTGAGGCCGGGATGTCAACGGTCGTGCCGAGTTCGAAGAAAAACGTCGGGGTAATAAATTGTTTGGCGATCCATTTTAAGGCCAAGGGGTCGTTCGGATCGGCGCTGTCGACAACCCATATTCCGCCCTTCATATCGTCGTAATCGTACGCGGTGACGAAATGTCCGTACGTGGGAGAAGTGAACGTGGGGGTAGCCGTTCCCCAAAATCCGTTATCGCACTTGATGAGGAGAATCGCGGATTTCCATTGGAAGACGGCGTTTGCGATCGAGTCATAATCCGCGTTGCCGAAAGCGTAGGCGGAAATGAGTCGGCTGCCAGCGTCGCTATCCATCGCGGGAGTGACGGCGGTTGGCGAAAGATAATCGGTGAGGGAAAGCGTGGTGTCGTTTTCGAGCGGCCCGAAGGAATTTGCGCCTACGGTCTTGAACGCGGCGAGAAGCGAGCGCATATCCGTTCCCGCGTCCGGTGCGTAACCGTCGTAGACGGGAGACGCCGGGTCTTTCATCTTGATCGAGGTGTAACGCGGGGTGTAGCGGGGCAAGATGGCGTAGCCGGCCGCGTGGTCTTGAATCGCTTTGTTATGGCTTCCGGCATGCGGGCCGCAAACGGGAAGTTGGGCTTGGTAATTGCGCGCGAGCCATCGGAGATCGACGCCGAGGGTGGAAGGACGGGGCGTCGGAATTGAAGTCGCGCCGAGCGGAAAATCGCGTGAGTCGGGCTTGCGTTCGAGGGCTCCAAGAAAGGCAGGTACTTCGGGCATTGATTTATTTCTTTATTTAATTCTGCAATTTCAGCGGGATTTGTCCAGTCGAGTTATGCACTGTTACTTGAGGAGTTTTACGATAAGCGCTATCGCGGCTATCAGGATGGTTAGGAACGTGGCGATCTTGCCCCAAGTAATGGAAGCGCCGTCGTTCTGGTTCTGCTTTTTCTCAATCTCGTCGACGCGCGCTTCGAGTTTTCCGGTGCGGCCGTTGGCAAAGGCTTGTTTTGCGTCGATAGCGTCAAGACGGCCGAGATATTTTCCGAGCACAAACATGATCTGGCCGTGTTCTGAAGTCGGCGCGCCTGGCTGAGTGGGGATTTTTACGTCGTCATCGTTTGGCATGGTTTTTATGAAAGCGCCGTCACGACAAACCAGGGCGCGGCTTGGTTCGCAGTATCGAAGTGATTTTGGTTGTAGACGGTGGCGGCGTTCGTGCCGTCTGAGATGAGCTGAAGGCTTATTACGGTCGTTGCGCTTTGGATTTTGTAGATGAACTGGGTGTCGAGAATCGTCTCCGAGTTGGTGACGTTGAGTCCGGCGATGATTGTGGAGTTGCTTGTGTCGCGAAGAGCGAGGCCGTTTGTCTTTGTGCCGGAGCCTGCCCAGAAAGCGTGAGCATAGACGCGGAAATAGAGAAACCCGCCCACGGTGAGTCCGGTAAGCGTGATCTTTAGATTCGTTGCGTCAACGTCGGCATATGAGGCAGAAGTCGAAGAATAGTTCGAGCCGTTTGCAGTTCCGGCTCCGTGAAAGCCCGCAGGAGGGTTAGACCAGCTTGGATTCGCGGAAGCTCCCTGAGTTGTCAAAACTTGTCCGGCCGATCCTGCGGGGAGACGTGTCCATGCGGGAGTGTTGTTGACATACATCACGTCGCCCTGCGCGATGCTTGAAATCCACGGAATGAAAAGCCCGGTGGCTACCTGCGAAGCCGCGCTGATGTAGGGCGGTGCGAGCTCGGGCCGCGAGTCGTTTGAAATGTATCCCTGCGTTCCGTCGTTCCAGTCGCGGATTATCGTTTCGCTCAGTTCATGGAAAACTTCGCACACGACGATCTTGTTCGCGGGATAGCTCGGCGCGACGGGAGACGAAGCCTCTGTGCCGGTTGTGACCGCGAGCGTGCCAGAAGAGTCGAGCGTTACGATGTCGATGCGAGGATGAGAAGAGGGGGCGGTGAATGTCGGAGTGTTTCCGCCCGCATATTTTACGAGCGTTGTCCCAATGTAGTAGGAGCCCGGCTCCACATAGAGCGCCATTGTGTTCGCGGTCCAAGTGCCACTCGTGGCTGTCGTAGAAGCAGTGAAGGACGTGAGCGGAGCGTACGTTGCGTTGTTCTGTGAATAGATCGTGAGCGAAGTTCCGTTTAGTGCGTAGCCGCAGAATACGGAAAGTTGCTGGTTCGCGGATGAAAGGGCGACGCCGTTCGCGGTCGTTGTCTGCGGGTTTTCAAGAAGCGCGAGAAGGTTCGCGGCGGTCGCGGCTGCGTTCGCTCCGATCTTCACGTTCCCAGCCGTCGCGCCAATGGAAGTGACGAAAGTAAAAACTACGTTCGTGCCGTTGATGTCGAGCGTGAGCGTCTGCGTATTGGAAGGATTCGTTGGGAGTGCGAGAACTCCGAGTTGTTGATGCGGAAGTAGAAAGCTACCGCCAAAAGCGTCTGCTACGAGCGCGTCGTATTGTTCTGAATAACCTGTTTCGCCTGATCCTACGTTATTTGACTTCATGAATTTGCAAAACTGAAATCGACTTCGCAAGTTGTATCAACGCCCGCAGATTTGGAATAGGGAGAAGAAAATAGCGCGTGGTTAAACATCTGGCCGGTTCCGATAGAAGATGTTCCGCCGATGAAAGTCCCAAATTCGTTGTAGGTCGTATTTGAAAGCACCGAATCGGGGAAAAAGAATTGCGTGATTACGGTGCCGGAGTTCGCCGCATAGCTGATGGTGGCACGATTGGTCGGTGTGGTGAGTGCGGTGTCGGAGGAGGCAGGAGTCGTGCTTCCCGTGCCGATTTCGCCCCATGCAATGCCGAGTGGAAAGGTTAATGTCCCATAGTAGGCGCTCGCAAGATATTGCCTGAGTAAGTCGAAGCCGAAATTTGAAGAGTCGACGATGAGATTGTGGTCAAGAACTTCAACCTTGCCGCCGTGAATGAGGGCTTGCGCTTCTTCGATGCGGCCCGCTGCTTTGAATTCGTTGTAACGATCGATCGTTCCGGCTGGATGAGAACGGACGATGACGGTGCCAACGAGGGTAGCTGAATTTGTTTCTTTGAGATTTACCTCCATTGACTTCAGGTTAGCATTTTGGTTTTGCTGGACTTGTGGATGAAACGATTAAGACCACTTTGAGAATCCCCAGCGGAAAGGCTTTGATGCGTTCGGCCCCCATTGATACGGCCCGGTCGTCGCGGTCGCGGTAACGGTCTCAGTGATCGTCACGCCTTCGGACAGCGGTACAAGATTCTCAGTGACGGTGCTGTCGTCGACGGTTGTTTGGGAAGCTTCTTGCTGGAGAATAGTCGTCATGATGTCGGTGAAGGTCACGTTATCAGAGCCGATGCACTCGACTTGATATTCGAGCATCCCAGCGATATTCAGGTTGTTGTCGCCGGGGGCAAAGCCAACTGCTTCGACGCGCTTGATAACGAGCTGTTTATTTATCCCAAACGCCGGGAGATTGACGGTAATCGCTTGGCCGATCGCGCAACCGGCGATAAGAGTGTTGAATTTCACATCATAGACGGGATGGCCGAATTGGAGGATTGCTGCTTTCGCTCTTGCCTGGGCTTCAGGGACGGTTGAAATCTTGGAATCGACGATAACGCTCTGATATTCGCCGTAGGTCGCGACTGAGGTGTTGTCTGATGCGTGCGCGACGATGGGGACTTTCGCATCGCCGTAGATGAGAATGGTCTGGCCTCCGCTCGGGGCTCCGGCAGTAAATTGAATATTCCGGTTTGTGTCGGAATACAGAACGTCGCAAGTAGCTGGATCAGTTTGATCGGCAGTTCCCACCGTCTGCGTTACTCCGCCTAATTTCACTGTAATCGTCGAAATGGCATAGGGGTAGGCGAGCGACCAGGTCTGAGTGACGCCGTCAGATAGATAGGAGTCCGGGGTTGTGAGCGCCGTAAAAGTCTTGGTGTAATTCGCGCCGATCACGAAAACGGAGTTCTGCATGTTCTGGAGATTGAGATCCACGTCGAGCGAGTTCCATTCGATCTTGCCGGAGGTTCCGTCGACGGTAATCGGAGCCACGCCGCCTTCTCCCACCGCATCTTCAACATCTCCCAAGAAGAAATGAATATCCTTGCTCGGGTCGATATACCAATCCCAGCCGATGAGCTTTGCAAGAGATTCAAGGCATTTCGTCGGTTGCTGATAATTGAATTTGATTGAGGGCACGAGGAATCCGCCCATTTGAACGTGATTGGTCGTAAAGCCTTTTCCGGCGCAGAAAGTTGTTACGAGATCGACTACGATGTCGTGCGGATCAAGCATCGCGTAGTTCTTCTTCACGAGCGTTCCGTCAAAAAGATATGACCAGTCAGTCGCCGTGACCTGCCACGTCAGCATCAAGCCTTCAATAGTGGCTTCGATCTCCGTCACAGTGCCGCCGAAGATTTGGCCGGATGAATCAAAGAGTCCGATGATGTCTCCGACGGCCGGAACGGTCTTTGCCGGGACTGTCTGACCACTGCCTTTTCTCACGTTGAATTTCAACGTCGAGACTTCCTTCGTCAAAACACTCACCATGTCGATCGTCGTCCAATCGACTGATTTGGAGATATCGACGCCGTTGTCGAGAATTTTTACGGGATTTGCCATTGGAGATTAATCGAGTGGGTAAAGGATGTGGATGATTTCATGTTTCTTGGCTTGCTTCTCGTAGTGGGAGGGCCAGTCGGCGAGGGCTGTGATTTGCTTAAAATCCTTTTTGCGGCAGACGAAAGCCGGTTCAATTTCCCCAGAGGTGGATATGGAATAAGGGCGGAGTGGCGTTTTCGTAAAACATTTCGGGCATTGAACGATGACTTGCTTTGCGGCTGGGGTCTCGGGAGCGTCCTCGAAGTACCATCCGCCGACTTCCTTCCCCACGTCGCGGATCGTGAGCTTTGTAAGGAGAAGTCGTTCGACGGCGTGGTTCATCAGGATTTGTAGTTTTGGAGCCTGAGCTGACGGGTCAACATCTTTGCAACTTGATTCGCGATGAGGGTCGCGGATTGATCGCTCAAAAACATGCCGCCGTTGATGTTCACGGTGACTCCCGCTCCCGCGCCGAGCGAACCGGGCGTCTTCGTAGCAAACAGATAGTCGGCGGGGTCGGACTGAATAACTTGACCGGAAGGTGTGATGATCGCGTCGTGGATATTAAGGACGGAGGCCGCGGAACTGACGACTCCGGCGACTCCCTTGCCAAAAACGGATGCGGCGCTTCCTACGGCGTTAATTGCGCCGAGAATCGGACCCAAAATGCTTTCTGCCCAGGTTACGAACGCCTGAACCTTCGACATTATGCTGTTGATAGCGGTGGATGCGGTGGATTCGATGCCAGTCCATATATTGCTGAAAAAAGACGCTACGGCTCCCCAGATGGCGTTCCAAGCTGCCTGAATAGCCGAGAGGGATGTGTTCACGAGATTTGAAATCCACAGAAGTGCATTTTGCGCGGTGTTCTTCATCTCGGTCCACACGGTCGTAAAACCAGTGCTGATGATCTGCCAGGCTGCGATGAAATTGTCGCGAATATAGCCCCAGTTGGTGACTATAAGGACTGCGATCGCAGCGATGGCTGCGCCTCCAACTGCAACGGCTGCCGCGATTCCGATGAAGGCTGCGCTCAGTCCCGCCGCAAGTGCGAGAGCGAGCGCTCCGGCTGCGAGCATGACCGTTCCAAGAATCGTGAGGAGAACGCCCAAAACACCGACGAAAACGAGAAGAGCTTCGGTGAGTTTTGGATGAGCAAGCGTCCAGTTATCGACGGCGACGATGACATTGTTTATGGCCTGAAAAATGGCCGTGAGGACGGGAAGCTGAGTATTCCCCATGTCGGTGAAGAGCTTATTGATATTTTGGAGCGCGATGGTCATCTGGCCGGCGAGAGTGTCGGAATATGCCTCGGCCTGCCCGCCCACGACTCCTTGAATGGCCGCAAGGGCTTGCATGCCCGAAAGGCCGTCTTTGATCGTGATACCGACGCCGATAAGCGAGCGGCCTTGACCTTGCATAGCCATGATTACTTGTTGGGTTGCGGTGGCGAGATCCTCGTTCTTGGCGCGAGCTAAATCCATCGCCGTCTCGTATGCGGTCACGGCATCCGGCGCTGACTTTGTAGCAGCGAACAGATTCTTCAAACTTCCTTCGCTGTCGCTTATCGAAAAACCGAGGTCAGTACTCGTGCGAGCGAGATTCTCAAATTGGGACACGATATCTTCAGTGCTCGCACCTACAAGTCCCTGCGAGGCGGTCAGGAGGTCGAGCTGCTGCTGATATTTTTGAATATTTTCCTGCGCCGTTGCGATCGAGGCGGCTGCTTTTTGGTGGGAGGCCGCGACGGACTCTGCGCTTCCTGAATTCTTATCGAGCGTGGCAGTTGCTTCCGCAATCGAAGCGTTCTCGGCGTCAATCTTGTCCTTTAGAAACGCTACCTGAGTTGCGTACGAGGATTGGCTCTGACTTCCACTCTGCGCGGCATTTACGATGTCGGCTACGCTCGTCGCTAATGAATCCTGCGATTCTTGCGTCGAGGCAGCAGCAGAAATAACGCCTGCATAAAAGGCGTCTATGGCGGCTCCGGCGACGGTGAGCTGAAGGCCAGCGGTAGTAAGCGCTTGGCCGTATTGCTGAAGCTGCTGCTGGGCCGTTAATGCCTTTTGGCCGGTCGCATCAAGTCCATTGGCAATGTTGTCGAGCTGCTGGGAAGCTTGGTCAACAGCTTGGATGATGATTTCGAGGATAGACTGCGATGCGGCCATGCGAACGAATTGTTATTTTGATTTAAGCCATTTGTCGACGGAACGGTGAGCGCGATTTCCGATTCTGACAGCTTGAACCATCATCGCGGTTCCGACGATGAGGACAAAGAAGACGATAAATAGAAGGATGAAGACTGCCACGTAGATTTGAGATTAATTTGGTTTTCGACCTTTTCGACCTACCCTTTATTTATGCGACAGAAAAGGATTCTTGGCAAACCGACTACTTTTTGGCTGCGCGATTGGTCTCTTCGGCTTCCTCACGAAGCATGGCAAGGATGAGGTCGATAAACCACGCGGGTTGGTTCTGATAGGTGTTCCAATCCCAGCCAAATTCTCTACAGACGATCGCCGCCACCATCTCTGGCTTCAACGCTGCTCGGCCCAGGGAGAAAAACTCGTGCCAGATGAACTGAATTTCTCCCTCTAAAAATTTCCCTCTGCGAGTTTTTGGACTTCTTTAAGGATCGCGGCGTAATCCGTTGCCGGAAGGTCTTGAAGTCGTTCAGGGAGATTCTCTGAGGAGTCATCTAGGGAGACAACTGCGTTCTCAATCAGCTTAATGTTCCGCTCGATGCCCATAAGAAGCGAAAGCTTCGGATTCTTTTCGTCCGCCGAAACCTCACGGGATTTGAAGAGTTCTTGCAAGACTCCGTTCACTTCGCGCGCAGTCAAGTACTCCTTAACTATCAGTTTGTGACCACCTGGAGTGGTGATCTCTTTGGTTTGTCGTTCCATTCGTGATGAAAATTACGTTTCGACCTTTTCGACCTAGTAGCTCGCGACTGTGTTGGTTGTGGTCACGGCGATCATTTCAGAATTTGTAAGCGAATACGTGGCCTTGAACTTCACCGTCTGGAGCACGAGATCGTTGACCTTAAATGGCCGCGAGAATTCGGTGAAGTAGCATTGATCGAGAAGAATCTTTACTTCGGGGTGCGAGGGGACGACGCCTATGCTTACATCAGTGTTCTTGATATCAACCAAAAGAGCCTGCGCGACATTCGGAGTAGCGAGCGCGACGGTCTTGAAATCGGATTCGTTCTGCCACAAGGCCGTGAATTGACCTTCAACTTTGAACTGCTTATTTAGAAAGTCGTTTGGAGCAGTAGAGCCAAGCACATCGTCATCTTCGACGTTTGAGTCGGGAGACAATTTGAAGGATTTGAGCGCCACTACCGCGCCGCCGAACGTGTAGGACGTTGCTGCGCCGGTCGTAGCGGCTGAAAGGTCAAAAGCGGAGGACGAAACGATTGTCACGATGGTGGCACCGGCAGGAATGTTCGTGCCAGTGACCGTCATGCCGATCTTCAAGAGGCTTGTGTTGATACTGAGTCCAGTGACGTGAATGGTTGAGGTAGCCGTGCCAGTTCCCGTAAGAGTTCCATTTACTCCGGCCGTTGACGGCGCGGATTTGAAAGACATGTACTGAGGCAAGAAGCGATTCTCCGCGACCATCGATGGTGATGCGGCTTGAGAAACACCCTTCTGCGCTTTTACAGAAACCGTGAGTTCTGCGAATTTCTTGAGTTCAACATCGAGGTCGAATTTCGTGATGACGCCGTTCGCATGCACATAGTCCACGTTCGTCGCGGAGTCGTTGATGAAAAACGAAAGCGATTGGTGTTGGGCTGATTCTCCAACAGTCGCCTTGTGGTCATAAACAGCGGATTCGCCAGCGTGCGTTGAATCAGCGTTCGCTCCGAACGCTGCAAAGAGGAGAAGCGGAAGAGACTGATCCGTGAGCGGCATTTTGATCGTGCCTTCGACCCAGTTTTTAACGCGATACATCGCGGTCGAATCCTCGATCACTGCGAACGATTCGTCCTGCGTGACGTTCTCAAACTTCTCGTCAAGCGATGCCTCGCTGAACGGTAGCCAGTAGGTTGCGGAAGCTACTGCGGTGCCGCGCGTCGTTTCTTTTGCGATGCCTACTGATTGGAGCCGACCAATTACCTTAGACATTATTCTTTAGGTTCTGATTCTTTCGGGGCGACTTGTTCTTTGGGCTTTTCGGGAGCCGCTGGCGTTTCGGTTTTCGTGGATGCGAGCGGCACGCGTTTCTGTTTCCAGATGTTCGTCGCTTCCTCAATCGTCGATGCTTCGATCGAGATAGCTTCGTAAAGTCCCTCTCCGGCGAAGTGATAGCGGTTCTGAAGTACGGATGCGGGCGTCATGGTCACGTTTTTCGGCGCTGGTTCCGGCTGCATTTCTTTAGTTTTGTAGTCTTCCATCATGAAATTGATTTGGCGGGATTTGAATTCAGTATAGCAATCGTGTTTTGGCGAAGCTGTGTATAGCGGTTAAGAAGCGGACTGGACGATGGCCGGAACGAGTTGCTTGGCCTTGAGAGTTACGTAGAAAACAACATAGGTCACAGAGTTCGAGCTCACCGGGCCGGGCGGTTCGAGAACAGCGGGCATTACGCCTCCAATAGCCGTACCGCCAAGCGTGCAATCGAGATCAAAGACGTTCAGGACTGCGTCGACAAGTCCTTCGAGATACGTTGGGTCTGTGGCGGGCAGATTTTCGGGCGTCGTGACTATCATGACGTACCACGTATATTCGCGCAGATTGTTCGCGACATCAGCGTATTCGGAGGTCGTGATCGTGGGCGGAATTACGACGGCGGACGGAAAACCGGGCCAGTTCCGGTCAAGCGGATTGACCTTTGTCATGTCATCCGTAATGACTGCGCGCAGCGTCCCGGAGTCTACGAGGGATTGGAGATCCGCGATAATTGCGTTCTTTGTGTTTTGAGCGAAGCTAGCCATTCGTTTGTGCGGCGATCTGCGCGGTTATTTTATCTAGGGCAACGCCGAAGAGGTCGCTGATCTCGGGCTGGGCGGAAGAAACTATTCGTTCCATAAACGGATTGCTTTTGGTTCCAGGGTGATGGACGACGGTCCCGAAGATTTGCCCGGTTTGAGTATTTGCGAGTACACGAGCATTGACTGCACGAATGATGTGCGGGGGAGTTCCCAATTCAACGTATGGTGCATACGAAGCTTTTGGATACCAACGCGCCATAAGATTCCCAATGTCGAATCCCCAATTCTGAACGAGATAGCCCGTTCGAACGGGAACGTTAGCGGCGGTTGTGAACTTAGCGAGTAGCGCCTGCGATCCAACAACTGCGGCTTGAATGATTGGCTGTGCGATCGCGGGGTAGTCTCTGAGCGCCGCCTGAAGCGCGGGAAGATTTGGGATTTGGACTTTGAAAGTTGTGCCGTCCATTACGCTGAAATGATTACGCGGCGATAATTTTCAATGGTTGTTCGGTCGAACGCGTCCAGATTGTCGCGCCACGAAGTAGTCGCACCTTGAATGTTTTCGGACGCTTTTCCGTCGAGAAGCCGACGTTTGTAAATGCGGGTGACAAGATTCTCGCAAAGATTTGTGAGATCGGCGGGGAGACGGTGCGTTTCGCTGCTACCGGCGTTCGGCCAGTCGACGAGATAGCCGGCCGTGTAGGTCGCGCGTAGCATGTTGTCATAGAGACGAGGCATGACGCCGTAGACGCGAACGATGCCAGATGTCCCTTCTTCAACGAGTTCGAATTGATCGGTAATGAAATCTGTCCAGTTCGGATTGCTGGGAGTTCCTGCGCGCCACTGAAACGAAGTGAGTGCGGAAACCGGAGCGTTCCGCAATACGAGATAGAGCTGTTTTCTGCCCCTCACGGAATACACTTCATTCGTGTAGGTCTTCGAAATGAAATGCCCGTCGTTTGGATATTTTTCGAGTCCGGTCTTTCCACACTCGCGCTCGATGTAATCTGTCGCGCCGTTGATGAGGCGTGTCAAGATAGCGTCGAAATCCGGCTGCGTAATTTGAAGCCGGTCTTTTACGCGGGACAAAGTTGTAAGTGCGTAAGCTGAAACTATTTCTTGGTCGGACATTTAATTCGAGGAAATTCCTCGCGTCGCGACACCATTTCTGATGTCGCGGGAGCGAAGATTCGAGCAGCTAAGTATTGCTCGTAGTCGAGTTGACGGGGAGCTGTTGAGCACCTCCGCCAAAGACGATCTCGGCGTTAAAGACGATCGCCGGAGACGTGCCGCCAGTGAAGGCGGGCGTCGCTACCACCCGAAGGTACCGCTTCCGATTAAGGTTGAGGCCTTCGATACGGGCGGCGTTGAACGCGTCTGCCGCGTGAGCGTCGAGGGTAAAGCCGATCACCGTGCCGGTGTTATCGAGCGCGTCGCCCCACGCACCTGCGCCGGAGCCGGTACCGTCAGAGCTCTCTTGGAGCTTGACCGTGGCCGTAGCGACCGACGGATTGCTCGTGGTCGTCACCGCGTAGGCGTGGATCTTCGCGTTGTCGTAACCGAGGGTATCGACTTTCGCACCGTTCGCCGGGGTGGAACCCGTCAACGATTGCGGGACGACACTCGTCACGACTCTCACGTCATCATATGCATTGAATTTCATATGAATTGAATAATTTGTTTGGCCCCTGCCTTCCTTCGACTTTAATCGGAAGGGACGAATCGATTGATTCGACGGGCGGTTTATTTACTGTTCCCGTGAAGCCCGATTCCCTGCCGAGGAAAGGCAGAGAATCGAACGTTCACAAAAGCGAACTACGCGTGTGTACTTACGACGGTGAACGCTTTGGGAAGCACAACCACGAATGCGTGGCGGTGCTTGTAGACGATGCCGGACTGGTCAGCGAGAGCTACCTCTTTGCCGCCAAACGTACCGGAAGCGAAGTTACCAACGCGAATATCGCCTTTGTCGCCGAACGCACACGCTTTCATATTTCCGAAGATCATGAAAGCCGTGCCAGCCTGAGAAACGACGGAGTTGGCCGGGAGCCAGCGGTTCGTATAAACCGGGTAACCGCCCATCTGTCCTGCCGGGCGAATCGGGCCGCCTGTTGCGTCCTTTTCGAGCTGAGCGCTGTTGAGGTAGAGCAACGGGATGCCGGAAGAAGAAGCGAGCGTTGCGGCGATCGGAGCCCAGACCGTGCGGTGCATGTAGAATGCAGCGCCGTCCAAGATCGATTCCTCCAACGTCGCTGTTACTGCGAGCGCATCGGTGACCGGATTGAACGAAGCGTACGTCGTGCCGGAGGGCAACGTGTACGTGTTCACATTCGGCGTGTTCAAGATACCGACAAACGGGCCGGGAGCCGTGGTGGGTGTTCCGCCAATGAATCCCTGCTGGTCAACCATGTTGGCGAGTGCTTCGCCGGCGATCGCGAGGAGCCAGTCCGCAAGCTGCACGTTGGCATCGGCCAAAAGGTCGTTACCAATCGTGAATGCGAGCTGCCATTTGCGAGCGATGAGAACGGCTTGGCCGAAGGTCAAGCCGGTCACGGTGCCGGGAAGGTCGACGCCTACATAGGAGCCGGTCAGGAAGGTGCCGGTGAAGTTCGGAATTCCGAGCTCATCGGTTTTCATGGGCCATTTCTGGCACTGCTTCATGATCGTTCCAACGGACGCTGCGATGCGGAGGATGGCCGCTGCTACTTCTGGTTCAACCAGATAGCCGCCGCGGTTGTCCTGCTCTTCGATAAGCGCTTCGTTGGCCTTGGTGACGCGAATCGCTTTGGACTCATGACCGCGATAGGCAGCCTGAATCTGTTTCGCGAAGGACATCTTCTGCTCGTCGTCGAGGCCCGTAACGTCACGGCCGCGCACATTGCGCTCCGCAAACATCCGGTCAACGAGCAAACGGGCAGTCTTCGAGGTCTGCTCGTCGACTTTCGGGAGAAGTTCCTTCTCCATAAACTCGTTCAACGTCTTTACGTTCGATTTGCTAACTTCGTCGACAATCGTGTCGAGAAATTTTTGATCCACTTGTTTGAATGGAATTGTGGTCTATCTGCGGGAAGGGGCCTTCGCTTTCAAGGTTTCCTTGATTTGGCGGAGTCCGTCTTCCGACGCAGTTTTGACCTGCCGCATGAGCCTTTGGGCGAACAAGTAAGCGTCATATTCAGATATGGACAATTCCTTGTTGGTTGCCGCTCCTGCGGAACTCGACCTTGAGTTCGGGGCCAAATCCTTTTCAGGCTTCGGTTCCTCCCCCTCGTCGCCCTGGGAGACAAGCTCCTTCAAGGCCGCGATTTGCTTTTGAGTTTCCGCTCCGTGCTCCGCGTGGTGATCTTCGATTGCTTTGATAATTGCGTTTATCTTTTCCTTGTTCGCGGCTGAAATCCTGCGGCCGATCTTCTCGGTAAGATTCTTATAGGCTTTCTCTTCGTCAGTCTCACCTTCACCCATTTCGGCTTTGCAGAGTTCCATCTGGGCCTTGGCGTGGCGGTCGAGTTCGTCGCTCGCGGTTTTCTGGAATTCCTCGATGCCTTTGAATTCTTCGATAGCCTTCGTAAAGCACTTGACGTGGTCGCCGTGCTCGGACTGCATGGCAGCTTTGAATTCGTCGAGCGATTTCTTTTGGTCCTGAAGCTCGTAATTCTCGTCGATCGCCTTCATGCACTTTTCAAGGTGAGCATCGTTCTCGGTTCCGACGGCGCTCTTGAATTCGTCGAGAGATTTGTATTCCTCGATTGACTTCGCCACCGCCGCGCCGTGTCGCGCGTTTTCGGCGGTGAGTGCTTGCGCGAGGTCTTTCCTTGTGTCAGCCTTCGCGTCTTTCGCCGACTTCCCTTCCTCGGGCGGAACGCAAACCAATTCGCCGGGATTGTTTGGATCTTCCGCGAGGATGCCGGGTGTGCCGTCGTCCAATTCACAGTGGTCGCCTACTTGCTCTGCTTTCGCGGTAAACGTAAGACCCTTCATCACGAGTTGAGGGATGTCGAGATGAAGTTTCTTGGCCTGCCGCATGGAAAGTGCGTAGGGATTTGCCGGTACTGGGACCAAACTGAATTCGAGCAGTTCTAGCTCGCCATCTTCGTGCTGAATGTAGCCAACGGAAGTCGCTTTGATAAAACCTGCCTCATAGAGTCCCTGAATCTGTGCGGCGAAGGGGCTCAATTCTGCCGAAGCAAATTTCCCTTCGGCGACAAGCTGGCCGTCCTTCACGGAAATGCTTGTACAGACGCCGATCGGGGGCTGGTAATAGTCATGCGCCCAGAGCACGACGGGATTTGCCTTGTAGTTATCGAGCTTCCACTTGGACTGGTCTAGGGAATCGCCTTGCCGGTCTTCGTCGGAGGTTGAAATGACAAAACTGAAAGTGCCCGTCGAACCGGCTTTGATTTTGGAAATGGTTTCTGCGGTGTTCTGCTTTTCGAGCGCCGACTTAAATTCAGCGAGGAGATCGGCGGAGAACTTTTTCACGGTTGGAGTCATCTGTGGATTGCGTGGGGATAACTGGGGTTTTCGTTAATTAAATCCTAGCAAACGGGGTTTTCTTGAGGTGTGGACAACTAGTTGTTCGTCTTCGGAAGCGCCGGCTGGACGATGAGCTGGGGGCCTTGAATTGTTTCTTTGAAGCCGGATTTTGTGAGTTGGATCTGTGAAAGAAAAACTCCCGTGTTCGGAAAGTCGCCGTTCGCCACGGTGTAATGACAAACCCCGTTCGCGGCGTCGTCAACGCCCATAGGATTGCCGGTGAGCGGAAGATTCGTCTGCGTGGAATCGTTTGCGGCTTGCACGAGGAACGTGAGAGTAAGGCCCGCGAGGTTGATGGGATTGCCGTTTCCATCTTGCAATGTAAAGCCAAGCTCTTGGCCGTAGTCTCCCTGCGTGATGGTTTGGGGTTGAACGATAATCATGGATTAAATTTCTGATTGAAGCGTCCGCTCGCCGTCCGATTGCTGAAGTATTGTGCCTTTGAATCCGAGCATAAGGATCGCCGTACGGATTCCGTTCTGAAGTTTCTTCGCAATTCCGTAGTATCCCTGCAACGTGACTTCCCAGATTTTCTTGAGGACTCCGGCAGAGAACGATTCGATGAGAGAGATTGTTTCGGAGAAATTCTTGGAGGTCGTCTTCATCAGTATATCACTCAGAAAAATGAGCTCTGTGAATGAGAGGAACAGTGCCCGTACAAACGCGATGGATTCGGAGATCGTAAACGTCTCCGTAAAGGTCTTGAATCGCGCGAGAATTCGGCTGAACGTGTCGGAGATCGAGATTGAGTCGGTAAGTTGCTTTGCCGCCGTTTTGATGAACGATTCTGAAAGAGAGATCGCATCCGAGAGCGTCCTGCCCAGGGTCTTTGCGAAAGATTCGGCAATGGTAAGAGTGTCGGCGAGTGACCTGCCTATCGAACGCACGAACGATTCTGAGATGGAGTAGATATCGCTAAGAGTTTTCGATATCGATCTTGTAAACGACTCGCTAAGAGTCAGGCTGTCAGTAAGGGACCGGGCGTAAAGCTTGAGCACAGCTATCGTATCCGTGACGCTAAAGCTGTCCGTAAGGAATCGAGCTGTCGCTCTAATGAGCGTCTCGGCAAGGGAGATTGAATCGGTCAAAACTTTTGACGTCGTTCGGAGGATTGAATCAGCAAGCGAGATCGTGTCCGTGAACGCCTTGACGAAGAGATGCGAGATCGTAATCGCGATATCAGACAGCGAAAAAGCTTCGGAGAAGATTTTGCTCGTCGTCTTGGTGATAGATTCCGCAACCGAGAATGATTCCGTAACTGCCTTTCCGCAAAGCCGCACGATTGATTCGGAAACGGAGTACGTCTCGCTGAGCGCCTTCCCTACTGTCTTGGCAATCGAATCGACGACGGAGAATGTTTCTGTGAGCGTTATCGCGAGTGTCCAAACAAAGCTCTCGGCGATTGACACAGTATCGGATATTGCTTTGCCGCACGTTCGGACAAGCGAATCGGTCAGTGAAAAGCTGTCGGTAAGAGAGAGCGTGTGGATGCTGCCGGTCGGAAACAGAATCCGCGCACCGTACTCATTACCGCCATATATATTCGCGCCGTACATCGGCTACCAATCCATCGTTATGCAGCGGTTGAATTGCTTGGGCGCGACGGCTGCGGCCGCGGCGACGAGATTGAAGGCAATCTGCTCGGAGTCATTCGCCGTCGTCCAATTCCAAGTCATTTTTACGGCCGATGTGGAAGTAGCGGCTTCGTATGAACCGCCCTGTTTCGCGCTCGTTCCCGTCGTACTCGCGATGCTCGTCTGACCTGTTCCGAAATTAAGCGCGTTCGTGCCGAAACGAGAGATGGTATCGACGATAAAATCGGTTGCGGCCGATGGCGTGATGCTCACGGAAGATGTGGTCCCGGCCCCCGTAAACGTTCCGGTTGCCGTGATCGGAGTGGTCTGATTTACGCCGTCAAAGACCGCCCACCATACTTGGATGTCATCCGTCGCTCCCGTGACGGTGGTGGATGCCTTATGACTCCCGGTGGGTGGATTTATCAGATCCCAGCACTCGGCCGACATATTCGTCGAGCGGGTTGAAGTAGCGAATTTTGTTAAGGCGACGCCGTTGTAGGTGGCGGCGGAAACCGCGCCGACGCCGCCCGTGTCTTGAAAAATGTTCGCGCACATAATCAGAACCGGATTCGGATTCGCTGAGCCTACCGTGAACGAAGATGAAGCCGTTCTCGGGCCGGCAGAAAATCCTACCTGCTTCGCGGTGCTCGAAGCGTCGAACGTAATCGCGGCATGCGCTTTTGGAGCGAAACAGAGTGCGGCAAGTGCTACTGCAAAGAAAACAAATTTCTTCATTACAATTTTGTTGCCATTACGGTAAGGGTTGTAAGCAGTGGCGATCCGGCCGTCGAACTGACGGCGGCGTAGAGATAGGCATTAATCGGCAAACTACTCGTGGTAAAGGTTGCAGTCGAAGTGCCCGCGATACCGCAGGCGATCGAGGAAAGAATGATATTCCCAGAGAGAATTGAGGAAGTTGCAGTCGAAGTTTCGTAGTAAAGGGTCACGGTAGTCGTCGCCGCCGCATACTCATAACAGTTCACACTCGTGATCGTCTTCGCGTTCGAGGTCTGCACGCTGTAAAAATTGTTTGGCGGAGTCGTAGTGGGATTCTGAAAGATAAACGTGGCTGAAGATGAGGCGAGGGTCGATGAGGCGGAAAGCGTTCCGCCCGACATACCGAGGTAAGAACCGACCGCGATTGTTCCCGTAGCACCGCCGAGCGAACCTACAGCAGTTACGATGCCGGCCTGACCGTTGAGGGAGGAGACTATGGAACCACAGAGTGACACGCCAAGAGCATTGAGTCCAACGAGCGCCTGGTTCGCAGAACACGACGTTCCACCATATCCAACGACGACGCCATTCGCTCCACCAAACAACAAGGCGCTCGCAATCGTTGAAGATATGCTTCCCTTGAAAGTGGTCGATTGATTCACGGTGAGCGTTGTAGAAGCCACGACGGCGTGCGGAAAGATAATGCTGCCGCCATTCGGAGCGTCGATTGTGGTACTGCCGTTTGGAACCGCCGTAAGCACGTCGCCGCCGTTCTGAGCGTCTACGATATGCAGAGTGTTCGTGCCGTCGTTTTTAAGCTGTATGACCCATTCGTCGGTATTGCCCCGCCCGACAACGATTGTGGAGAACTGGCCCGTGCCACCGCTGTAGGCCCCCACCGTCGCGTTGCCGGAGCTAGACGCGACCACCTTCGAATTGCTAATTACCTGGCCCAGGACGTTGAAATCGCCGTACTCAGTCGAGGTCGAGAAGCTGTTCGCGCCCTGCGTATTCCAGATGATGTTCGTGCCGATGGGCGAGCTGTTGTCCGCGACTGGCGTCGTGACGTTCGACATTTTGTTGTACACGAGCACGTTGTTCGTGCCGTTCGCACCAAACTGGACTCCGGTTCCCAAGAGTTCCGAGTAAGCGACGTTGATGAGGTTCCTTTGAGTATTCACCAGCACGCCGATCCCGCCGGTGCTTGATGCGGCGGAAATGTTCGTGAGGTTGAGGGTGTTACCCACGCCACTTTGAATGACCGCGAGCGCTGACGAGGCATTGTTCTGGCCGTAAAAGTCGAGACCACAGAAATAGTTCGCGTTTGAAGTCGATGCGATGAGCAAGGCGATGTCGTTGTGGTCAGCGTGGATGTTGCAGAAATAGTTGTCGGCGGAGAGCACTCCCAAGCCATCAAGGTCAATACCTTTGCCCTGAAGATCAACGCTCGACGTATTGGTTTTCGTGAAGCCGGTGAGGTAGATGTTTGTGATGTAGGAGGTTTGCAGCCGTTCCGCGTGGATAGCATTGAGACCGGACGATGAACCGGAAATTTTGAGGTTGTTCAGTTGCGCGTATTGAAGCGAGCCGGAAGCATCGCCAAGGCGGAGCGCATCGCCCGAGCCAGTATAAGTGATGACAGTAGACGACTCTGATTCCCCGACAAGTCCGATGCCGGAGCACGTCGAGGAAACGGTAAGTCCGGTGGAACCGAGAGCGTATACTCCGTTTTTGATGAAAATAAGTCCAGGCGATGCTAGTGCGCAGTCCGCGTTAATCGCCGATTGGATGTCCGTGAAATCACCTTCGTTCGATACCTTGCTCACAAGATAGGAGTAATCCGCGCCGATATGCGTGCCGGAAGCGTTCGTGATTCCTCCCGCCAGAGTGGTTGTTGGGCCGTAGACTCCGCCGCTCGTACCGACGGGAATCTGACCAAGCGTGGGGACGATGGATGTGCCGGTGCCGCCTTGAAACGGAATAAAAGGATTCGCATGGGCCGTGGCGATCCAACCGAGCAACGTAATAACGAACGCTGCGCCAGCGATGAAACCTCCGATGAATTTTAGATATTTGTTCATGATTTTAATTAATGGCCTGTCGCGTAGTGGCCGGTTCCGGCAAAAGATGCGTCCGGGGCAGTTCCATAGGTAACCGTGGTCCCGCTGAGTGTGAAGTGGACGTTGTAGAAGTACGGCTGTTGATTCAGCCACAGAGTGACGCTTGCGGGATCTGCGGGAGTCCAGGGGAGGGTGAAGGTCTTGTTGCTGCCGTCGATCGTTCCCGTGACTGCGGCGGGAGTCTGCGCAGCTTTGTAGAGATTCGCTCCGATGTCGGTAATCATCTTCGTGGTGATTCCGAGAAGCATCTTGTACGTCTTGCCGGCCGTGTTCTTCGTCGAAGCTGCCGGGCCTTCCGTAGCTCTCGTCACCGTGAGTGTGTCCGTTGCGATGTTCGTGACTCGGACGATCTCGACGTTCGGGTCGTCGCTCGGATCGGCGTAATCCGTTACATTCCACCACGTGAGATTGAAAGGTGCGGCGGGCAAGAGTGCGCCTTGTCCGGAGCTGAGGACTATCGAGGTCGCGGACGCGTTGTAGCCCGTGCTCACCGTGACCTTGACGAAATTTGCCGTCGCGTCAAGGGCCATGATTCGCTAGGTCTGATATTTGTGAGTGACCTGGAGCGAATCGCCTGAAGCGACATTCACTGCGGAGAATCCCTGGTGCGCGAGAAGGTTTTTGCCGTTCGCAGTGATGTCATTTAGCGTCGTTCCTGAAGCGTGCGATGCGGCTGAAGTTCCCTTTTGCGCCCGGGCGATCGTGAGAGTTCCCGTTCCACCGCCAGAGGTTACTTGGATAATTTCTTGCTCCCACTGAACAAAATCGTTGTTCGTAAAGCTCGCGCCGGAGGTTACGGTTACCGTCGTGTCGGTGTTGATGCGGGATTGCGTCGTGGTCGTCTGCGTCGGAGCGGCCGTGCCGTCGAAAATTCCTTCCTCGGTAATTGCGAACGATCCCGTAAAGGTGAACGTAATCACAAGCTGCGTCGTGTCGTTCGTAACCGAGGTCGTAACTTGGCTCGCGGTCGCGGCGGCACGATTACTGCCGTTGCCCGTGGCTTCGATAAAGAGCGCCATGTCCGTCGCGCCTACTGAAAGCGTGCCTGTTCCGATCGCGATGTCGGTAAAGACTCCGTAGCCGCCCTGGTTCGAAATCCGGCCGTTTGCGGCGGCATGCCCGACGTTCGTGATGATGTTGTGGGTTCGAAGAACCGAATCGTAAAAGCCGAGAAGCGGAAGGCGGTTTCTGAAATTAAAGTGCTCGCGCAAAAACTTCCCGAGCCATGTTTCGTTCCAAACGGGAACGATCTGGCCGGCATGATTGCGAAGCACGATCTCGGTCGTCACTTCGCGCGTGTTTATATTCTCCTTGTTAGTCTTCTGTCGGTTCATTTTCGGTGGGTTCTTCGGGGATTACGGGCTCAGCGGGACCGGCTAGAGTCTCGGCAACTGTGGCCGGCGTTTCGGTGGAGGCGGGATTCAGCTTCTCGACGATCTTATCTGCTAGCTCTGACGAGGCAGCGGCGTCGGCGTTTGCGCTTTGCCCGTCGAGGTCGCCCTGTAAGATGGCTGCTTGTCGGTCGAAATACGCGCTTGGATTTTCCGCATCAATTTCTTCCGGTCGCTGGGCGAAATCTTGCGAGTGATAAGGGGTGCCATCGTCTTTAACAAAGTGGACGTGCGTGACAACGACAAGCGTCGGTTCATCTTTTCCGGTTGCGGCATTGAATTGGGGAATGGTCTGCTTTTCTGATTTAACGATGACGGCTTTCATTTGATTTAACGATAGCAAACAAGATTTTTACGGGGTGTGGATAGCTAGTCGAGCGAGACATCTTCCGGCCTTGCGAAGCATGAGCAAAAAGGATGAGCAGGTGGAGCGCCGATCGCGCCGTAGTCGGCGGTCATCGTCTGAGCATCGTCACCTTCGCCCACTGTGAGCGTTTGACCCTCATCCAAGAAATTGGCATCAATCGGAATAACGGTGCCATCGAGTGCCTGACAGTACGGGCAGACATTCGACTTCTCCGAGGTGTACCAGCGGATCGTCTTTACGACGCCTGATTGTTTCCATGCCGCTTTGAGCGCAGCGTTCGAAGTCCTGAATGCTTCCGTCTTCGCTACTCTTTCCGCACGGAACGTATCAGACCATTCGTAAATGTCTTCTACGGAGCCGGAAATCTGCGAAAGCGATTGGCCTTGCGAAAGTCCGTCGTTGATCTTCGCTTCAAGCGTCGCGAGGGTCGTCGATTGATAGGACTGCGACATTTTGCCGATTGATTCGTGGAGGGCCTGTTTTGCCGCGATGTCGGAAAGCGGGTTGAGCTCGGGTTTGCCGATCTCTGCCGCGGCTGCTTTCCCTTCCGATTCGAAGAGCGATTCGAATGTGGGAGTGAGGGCGTCGGTCGTAATTGAAATCCAGTTTTCGAGGTTGAAAAGTTTTGACGGGTCGATTGCCTTCTCGATAGCCTTCGGTAGGTTCTTTAAAACCTCCGCTTTTTGCTTTGCGTTCAGCCCCCTCACAATCCGCTCGATCTCTTTCTCGGCGCTGTTTGTGTTCTCGCTGAACTTCTTCCACGCGACTTCGTCGTTCTCTTTGGTTGAGCCAAACTTCTTCGCAGGATTCTTTTCAAGCTCGATGAGAGCGGCTTTAATTTTCGCGGCCAGATCGCCCTGCATCTGCTTCCGTAGCTTTGCTCGCGTCTGATGCTTCGTGCGGAGAGGACGAAAAGCAATCCGTTCCCCGGATGCTGTTTTTAAAGATTTGGAATTGTCTTCTTCGTCCTCGTCGTCTTTGTCGTCTTTCCCTGCCGGCGGTTTCTTTTCAGGGTCGGGCGCGGGCGCGTCTGCCGGTGACATGGCGGTTGGCTTCATAAGTACATCGCCACCTTCAACGGGGCCGAGGCCCATGAACTGTTCACGCGCTTCGTTGATCGTGAGTACCGGCTGGCTGCCGACGGCCGTTTGCATCTCGGTCGTCCTCGCTGCCCTATCTTCTGGAACCGGATCAATGAACGTGATGTAGAGGTCGTCGCCGTAACGGGGTACGAGGCGTTCGTTCAAAAAGCTACAGATAAGTTGCATCCGCGGTTTGAGTACGCGCTTGGAAAATACGTAGTCCGCAGTTTCGGCGGTTGCCCGGTTCGTGTCGGATTCAGCCGTGCCGAGAATCGTCTTTGAAACTCCGGCCGCCGCGAGAATGCGGTCGCGCGAATTGTCCGCAAGATTCTTGAAGTCCATGTCTTTTGGATTCGCTCCAGCCGAGGTAAATTTCACGCCCTTCGGCAAGACCGGAATCCCGTTCATGTTCTCGATGCCCACGTGCATGTTCGCAAAGCCAATCTTCAAAACATCAATCTGCGTTTCAGAGTTAAATTCTGTTTCAAGGAAACCAGACGGCCGCGCGCCGTTAATGAAGAATTTGCGATTGAATTCCGTCGCGTAGTGGTCGAGGTCAACCCATTCCGCGATGTTCTGCACAAAGCCTACGCCTTCATACGGATTCTCCGGGTCGGGGTCGCGGAAGTGGAGGATCTCGTACGGCTCGAAATTGATGGTTTTCGTTTCTAGCTTCATCCGATATCCCGTGAGCTGGTAGGGGAATGTGGTCGTGTCGATGATCGGCCGCACTTTCGATGGGTCGAGCGGGTAGATGGCTTTCGGCTTATCCGTGTCGCTCTTTACCCCGAAAAGAAGCCAGTAGGCGTTCCCTGTCAAGTCCATGTGGGCCGAGGTGATGTATTTGAGTTCCGGCCCGGTCATGAAATCGTTCACGCTGTCCAAGAGATCGAGAAGTGCGTGCTCGGACTGTTCGACATGATTCTTGCCGTTGATCTGGAAAAGCCGGAAGTCGACGTTCATCGCTTCCCGCGCGATAGCTTTTACTGCCGCGTAGACGAAGCCGCGGTTGTTTGCCATCGCCTTCGCCGCGTCAACGTGGCCGGAAGAGGGGCGATAAATAGCGAACTGATTGCTATCGCCTCCGATTTCTGAAAACTTGCCGCCGACTCCCTTGGTCAAGCCAAAACGCGTAAAGCCCATTCCCTGCTCTTGCTGATAGATTTCAGGATCAATTCGGGCGATAAGTTTGCGGAACTGCCGAACAGGCCAGCTCGGCCGGTTCTTTGCCGTGAGAGACGTGGGGATGAAGCGGTTCGAGGTGTCTGCCATTTATGCGGGCATGATGTTTCCGTCCTTTATGGAAAATGCGTGGGTGGATTCGGCTTTTGAATAGGGACAGGCAATTCGCTGGTCGATGGTGAGTGGACTGCGATTGATAATTATGTGTGAGAACGTCGTGAGAATTGGCTGAGCGCAGAATGGACAGGCAATGATGATTGTACTGACGAACTTGAATCCATGTTTTGCTTTTTTGCCTCGGAGCCTCCAAAACAATCGAGTGAAAAAAGATTTCGGGGCTTGGTCTTCGAACGGGACGGCATTCGGCCGGAAATAGAATTCGCCGGGATTCATCGTGAGCCTGCCCGTCTGCGAAAGTACGCGGCCTTCAAAGACGAGCGTTTCAGCTTCGGTTATCTCTGCGCGGTCGATTTCGTGCGCGGTGGTGGCTTTGAGGACTTCTGGGTCTTGCATGAAGGGGTTGACTTTATTGTATCGTTACCGCTGTAAAAGGGGAATGTGCATAGGAGGTCGGTATGACTGGCGAAATTGTGGTTAATCCGTGGGTTCTGACGCTCGTCCCGTTCGTTGCTTCAGGATTCGGGGCGTATTTCGGCTCATACCTCAAAAAGAAAGGTGAAAACTTGGCAAGCAAGGAAGATATCGACGATCTGGTGGAACAGGTGCGTGCCGTCACTAGGGCGACGAAAGAGATCGAGACGAAAATATCGGATGAAGTGTGGGACCGACAGAAACGCTGGGAAATGAAACGCGATGTAGTGTTCGAACTAGTGAGGAGATCGGGAAACGTTAAGGACGCACTGACAAGTATCATGGGGGCATACGGTGCGAATACGGACTCAGTTAAGCGCGGGGGGCCAGGGAACCTGGACGGCAACATAAAGGCAGCTCGCGAGTGGAATGGCGCAATGGCGAGCTTTGAAGAGGCTTCTATGCTAGCTGAGCTGATCTGCGGCAAAGAGTTGGGTCAAACCTTGAGAGCATTTAGTCTGTTGGCGCGGGAGCTCGTTGTGAAGGTAATGCAAGAACGGCACGAGGAAGTAAATAACGAGTTGGCGGGATTTGTTCAGAGGATGGGGCTAATGCTAGCTGAGGTGCGAAAAGAGATAGTTGCTGACAATCCGAGCTAAGTTTCAATCCAATGAATTTTCGGCAGCTCCAAACCCTGACTGACAAGTCCCTGCAAAAGCCAAACGAGTGCATCGCAAAGGTCGTCGTGTGACTCCACGCCAAGATTAAATATCTGTCCTAGTAACTGCTCGCACCCGCTTCTGGGAAAAAGAACAGTTCCGTTTTTGATGTACGGGGCAACGACTTGCAATCGAGATCGTTTGTCCGTCGTCGGCTTCATCGGAATGACGGGAAGCATCGCCCGTTCCATTTCCTGAATCGCCGCTTTCTGATATCCCACGTCTTCCACGAAGAAAATGTTTGCGCCTTTGAGCTCGCCGGGAATGTCTCGAACCTTTCTGAGAAAATCATGGAACGTGACGTGTTCGTTGTAGGGATTCGGCCGGATAAATATCTTCGGCGCGTTCTCGACGTAAAACACTTCGCCGGAAACAATCGTCGTATAGTCAGCACCTTCTTTCTGCGAAATGGCGAGGTCGATCCCGTGGCCCTTTATGGCTGCGACAGCGTTCTTGGGAGGCTCGTCATAATAGTGGATGTCCTCGGGCTTGATTACTTGGTCTTCGTCCGCGACGATCTTCAGCAACATTTCGCGCTGCCAGGGAATCGCGCCCATATCCCGTTCTTTGTCTTTGAGCGATTGTTCCGTGGGATACATCGCGGGCCAAGTACAGACCCCTTCTTTGTCAATGAGCGGGAATTCGAGGACTTTGAATCCGGTGCCGGCCGCTTTGAGCCGGGAAAGAAGCGCGTCCATATGAAGCAGATTGCCGATGACGACGAGCTTCCCTTTCTTTACGTCCATGCCGGGAATGATCTCGGAGTGAAGCCAGCGGTCCGTTTTATCTCTATTCTCTTTCGTCCTGACCCATTCGCCGTCTTCCGGGTCGTCGATAACGACAAGCTTCGGTCGGTGCTGTAAATGCCTCAGACCGCGGACCTTCTGTCCGCGCGACCGAGCAAGGATGCGGACGCCGTTCGAGAGGACGATGTTTTGCTTCTGCCATTCCTCTCCCTCGCCTTGTAGCGAAAAATCTTCGATGACCCTGCCGCGAATTTCTCCGTAATCCTGCTTGATTAATTCGTTCGTCTCCAATTCATGCTTGATCGCGGAGATATTGAGCGTGGCTTGCCTGCTTGAATCGGCAACAAGAATGATGAACGGAAACTTCTGCGGGTATTCGAGCGCGGCCCAGAGCGGGAGCGCGAGAGAGCCGAAGATGCTTTTGCCCGAGCCGCGAAAGCCGATGATGAGGAGACGGCGAATTGCGTCGTCTTCAAGTGCGTGGATGAGTTCGGAATGAAACTTCGCCGGTTTCTCGTTGAAATAGCCGGATAGGTAGACAAGCGAAAAACCGAGAAGCGTTTTCGCTGACTCCCGCCTTGCTTCGTGTGTCTCGAAAAGATCAGTCGAGGGGATTGCTTGCGGCATCAGGCGGAGCAGGTAGGTTCCAATTTTGAAAAACCTCCCGGATCGCCTTTTTCTTCTCTTCCGGGAGCGGAGTGTTGCGGACGGCAAGGTCAAGCGTGCCGAGCTTCTTATCGAAGATTCCTGCGTCGAAGAGTTTCTCGAACACGGCGGAATAGGATTCGCGGATCTCGCGTAGCGCCATGACGCGGGCCTGGGGGTTGATGAATTCGGCGTTCGCGATCTCCCACGCTTTTTTAACGATTTCTTCCATTACGTCCTCGTATGCGGAAAGCGCTTCGTTGAGACGCCGCCGGTCCATCCGCTTCGTGCGTTCGACAAAAATTTCGTCATAGAGCTTCCCGATGTAGTCGCGGTCGAGATGAAGTCCCTGCTTATCGAGCTCTTCCTGAAGCTCGCGCCGTGAGATGCCGTGATTTTGGGCAATCAAGCTGCGGATTTGGGACTTGTAGAACTGCTTATTTTCGTGGGTGATGCGGGGCATAAGTGCGCGGAGGGTTTTGGCGGGTTTCTTTAATCCTAGCGAATCGAGGGGAAAAAGATAGGGACTAGAAAAAGACAACCAAGTGGGAGGCAGAAGTGTCTAATTAAGTAAGGAGGTGCCGCTCGTGGAATACACCATTTTTAATAACGTAGCGGTTCCGAAGGGCAAGGAAAAAGAGTTCGAAGCCGCAACCGGTCGTTCCGAGAAAACCGAACCGACATACTCGTCGTACGGCGATCAAGGAAAACCGGTGTACGGAGAAAAGAAAGATTAACTTGTGACGCATAACGACTTCTGAGCGGGGCTTCAATCCGGGGTCCCGCTCTTTTCGTTTCTACCGCAACCAAAATCCGACAATCGTTCCGAGTGTGGCGTAGCTCCAATGTTTTTGATTCGCGTCATACCGCTCCATCATGATCACGGCAACGCCGCACAATAGCAAAATAACCGTAATTCCGATCATCACATAAGTCTTCAGACTGTCCTGCTGTTTGCGGGTTTCGACTTCTGCCAGTGCTGCCTGACGGCCCCGCTCAAACGCATCGGAGGTTCGCGCGTCGAGGTCGTCCTTAGTAAAATTATCAGCAGAAGCAGTTGGGTTTTTTTCCGCTTTAGCCGGAGAATGCGGTCTGGTGGAGTTTGTAGCTGTGTCTGGCACTGGTCGGAGGTGGGGGTAGCTTTGGAGTGCGTTGGGGAGTGGTGGCAGAGGTTTTGAAGCCATGTATGGTCCTTCAAAGAGTCTGAAGTCAAAATACTGAACCGCAACATAGAGAACACAAAGAAACCCGGTCAAAATGAAAAGTACCTCGGGAAATCGCTTCATCGTAGACCTCCGGGGGATCGGCCGGGATACTAACATAATTAACAAGGGAATTGGGCTTCCGGGTACTTGCGGCTAACCGACCCGCTTGTGCTCTTGGGAGATGCGTGGCATGAGGCGATTGGTAGGGTTTCTTTTATCCTACCCGTACCGCGCATTTATGCGACCGCGAGCGCCCTGCGCCTTCGTTTGGCTTCAACCGCTTTCCTGACGTAATAATCGCGGTTCCGCATGTAGTGCTCATGCTTTAGCTGCTTGTTTCGTTCGGGGTTCTTCGTCGCCCATTCACGATGTTTTCTGGCCCCGTAGCCTGGGTGGTTCTTCCGCCACTCCGCGTTTCGCTCGTGAAAATACGTCTTGACCTGTGGGAATACTTCACGGATTCGTTGGTTAACCTTGCGGTTGTTTTGTTTGGATTTAGCCCGGTACTCTGGATCGTTCTTCCAGAGTGCGTTTTTATAGGCGCGGCCGCGCAGGAGAGTATTCTCGCGACTATCGTGATTGACCCAATAGAGGATCGCGTTTTTGCTTACGCCGTACTTCTTCGCGATAGTGACGTTCGCCCAGCCGAGTTCTTTCTTGATGCGGCGGATTTCGTCGATGTCAGCGTCGCTCAATTTGCGAGCGCGATTCAACGCGAAAGGGAGCCGGGGGTACTCCGTCATTTCTCGGCGAGTTTTTTAAATACCTCGGTAATTTTCTTAAAATCCCCCGCGTCGCACACAATCTCAATCTTCACTTTCAACATCTGAAGTTTTGCAATCGCGGCGGAATCCCCGTCTTTAACCTCGTCGAGCTTTGCGATGAGTTCTTTGGGGGAGTGGAGCGGGGCGGTTTTGAGGGTGTAGCGGTCGATCATTTCGTCAGTGATTTCCACACGCTGTGGCGGTGGCGTACGTCAAGGTGACAATTCTTGCGGCGGCATTTCCATCCGCGCGGCGTCGGAATCACAACCGTAGTGATTTCGTCTGAGGGCTTGGGCATCACGAGTCCCAAGTCTTTGAGGGACAATCCACGCATATCTGATGGATAGAATTGCTGGGGGATCATTTTAAGAGTTCAGGGTTTTCGTAAACATTTCCAATCACTTCAAGTTCTTCGCGCGCGTCGAAATATTGCGTCGTGCCTTCGCCGATCTTCACGCCGAAGCCGGAATGACACTCGATGACTTCGTGAACCGTCCCGCTGCGCGGATAAGTGAAGTTGCTTCGGATGATGTCGCCAACGTAAATCTCCTTCCCGTTCTTGTCTTTGAGGCCGGTGAATTGCATGACCTCCACATACTGTTCGTTGTGCGGGGTTTCAGTGTCGGAATAAAAAGGCCTACCGTCGGCGCGGAGAAACAGACTGAACACTTGCTCCATGATGTTTTCCTTCTTATTCCACGCCCTAAATTTGATTTCTCTCATGCCTTTTGTTTGTCGATTGCGTTGAGATCGGGATAGGTAAGCTCGGCCCAATATCCTTCCCCGACTCGGTCTTTCCCGTCGCCGGAGTAGGGCCACTTCGTCCAGTTCCAGAGAAATACTCTGCCGTTGTCGTAGAGAACGCCGGATATCTGGCCCATTCCGTCGAAAAAGACTTGGATGATCTTGGGATTCTTGCCGGGCTTTTTCGTTTCGGCCATGCGAAGTTAGAGACGGCGGATTTTTTCTGCGACGATGCGGGAGTTCGCGGCGAGCTGCCGGAAATATTGCGCGGTCTTTTCGCCTTCGGAGACGGCTTCGGATTCCGTCTTCGCGCTCGCCCGTTTATCAGCCACGATCTTCTTCGCGTCGTTCTTCTCGCGGTCGGCTTCGTATTTCTCCTGACCGGCGAGTTTCTTGTATTCCTCGGTCTCTTCCTCCTTCGCGATATTTCCCTGGATCGCATCGGCCTCGGCGTTTAGTTGTTCCACGAGCTGTCGTTTTTCAGCGGCGCGTTTGGAAGAGAGCGCGGCGTTGATTTCGTTCGTCGCGGCTTCTTTTTCGAGTTTGAATCGGTAAGCGAGCTTCGCCCAGATTTTGGCCAGAAGGCGGATCATTCTTTCAATAGGTCGGGATTTTGGTAGATGTTGCCGATGACTTCTGAGACCGTTCCGGCGCTTTCTAGATGCGCAGTCCATCCGTTCACGACGAAACCGTTATGCTTCCAAGCTATCTCGTGAACCATGTCGTATGCGTCTTCTTCGTTTCTAAACCTCACTAAATCTCCCTCATAAATCTCATTCCCGTTTTTGTCTCTGAGGCCAGTGAATTGCATAAGGACAACGTGCTCGTCGTTTTGCCATTCAATATCTTGGTCATCTGGCGGAGGCATGACTTCATAACCGCCCGAAAACGAGTGGTCAAACTTTATTCCCTCAACAATCCACATATTTCTTAATTCCTTATCCCACGCCCTGAACTTGATTTCTCGGCTCATGCGTTCGGTGTGACTTTGAGCTGGGAATTGAATTCTTCATGCACGTCTTCCCACTCGATAAGGACTTGGAGCAGAAGAGATTGGATCGCGGCGGGCCACATGGTCGGCGGCAGGAGCTTCAGCGCTTCGTCGAGGGCTTTGCCGTAGTGGTTCGAGAAAGAAACGACGGCCGGGTCGTGCATCATTCGAGACTGCATCCTCGTCATGATGGCCTGGGATTGAAGGTTGAATTGCGCCGGATCGCGGATTGACGCGGCGGTCTTCGCGAGATGCTCCTGTGTTATTTGGGCGATGGTCTTGATTTGTCGCATAGGGCGGGCTTTTCATAATCCTACCGCGCCGCCATAACCCGTCAAGCCAGGTTGGGGATAACGCGGAGAGTGCGGCACAATAGGATTTATGCCTATGGGTACATGCAAGCTTTGCCTACAGCGCCGAGAACTTCAGGAAAGCCATCTCCTACCGCGCGCGCTATACAAACTAGCTCGGGGGTCGGGCACGCGCGGTAATCAAGATCCCGTTGCCTTTACGGCGACTGGACATCGATCGTCGTCCCACCAGCTTAAAGATTACGTTCTGTGCCGTGATTGCGAGCAACTTTTCAGCAAGAAAGGCGAGGACTATGTGATGCGGCTCGTCACCAGACGCAACGGGCAATTCCCACTATTAGATCAGTTGGGACAAGTTCCGACAAAAATGAAAAAAGACGATTGGTCAGCGTATTCGGCAGAAGACACGCCCGAAATCGACCGCGAGAAAATTGCGTATTTCGCGTTGAGCGTGTTTTGGAGGGCGTCAGTGCACTCCTGGAGGGATGTGGAAGGCGACATGGTTAAAATAGACCTCGGGAATCGGTACAACGAAGAACTTCGGAGATACCTGCTCGGTACTGCCAATGTTCCTAAAAACGCGTGGCTGCTTGTTTCGGCGTGTAAGGACCATTTGAGTCAACAGATTTTCTTCATGCCTTCAGAAAACGCGCTCGTGAACGACCGAACGGTGGGATTCGCTGCGCGAGGGTTGGTCTTCATGCTCCGGATGACGAAGACTCCGGTAATTTCGGTCCGTCGGCTCTCGATAACCAATAGTTCCCATTCGTGGATAGTTACGGTAGATTGCGGACGGCGAGGGTTTTGGCAGATGCCGGGAGGCGGTTAAGCTGCTGCCTTCAACTCCGCTTCCGTCTTCGGCCGGATAGCCTCGTAAGCCTTGAAATACTCCTCCATTCCCTTCTGCGCCGCGGCGGTCAAGGCTTCTAGTTTCGGGATCGTGTAATCGAAATAGAGCTTGGACCGCTGATCGAGTTTTTGCAGAATCCCAAAGCCATACCGTTTTTCGAGCGCCGTCGCGTACGCAGACAGATTTCCGTGCAGCCACTTGTTACACCGCACGTCCTGCGCGTGGACGTTCATCGGATCGTATTTTATGGATTTGAAAGTTCCCTGCGGTTTGTAGTGACCCGCGTGCATGTAAAACGCCATCGAAACGCCGCGCTCGTCCTTCTGTGACGGTTTAACGCTTGTGCCGCACGTAAAGCACGTCCAGTAGTCTCGCTGCCGGATCATCACACTGAACGCTTCCCAAAGTTTCTGGTGAGCGACGGCGAGGGGAGAATTGGATTTGGAACCGAGCGGTGTTTTGCGCCGGAGCGGAGTTTTCCGCTGTAGGGTAGAACTATGTAACACAGTTGCTGGGTTTTGGGTTCGTGGCCTTTACCTAATCGTACGATACGTAGAGGAAGCGTCAATCGGAGGGAGTGATGGGTTCACCGCCAGCCACGGTCCTAACATTTACGTTAGACAAGAATTTTGCCGCGTTGGTGTTTGACCGTGACGAGGGTCGGTATATCGGCACTGCGTTTGTATTTCTCCAGCCGCATTGGGCAGTCACCGCAAAACACGTCGTTTTCCGTGATGGATTGCCGCGCAGAAACCTGGGGCTGAGTTTCGCAGAGAAAGTGGACTGTCGAGCCGAGCTAATGTTCGCTCATCCGACGGTGGATTTGGCGGTTTTGAAATTTTCGGAGTCGCCGTGCAAGGTTCCGCTTTATCCAGCGCATCACGCGTTCGCGGGTTCGAATGGATTGATATCGGTCGGCTATAAGCCGAGTAGAAATACGCAGGAAAAGGGTCCGGCGGTTGAAGTGAACTCTGTTCCAATATTTGCCGTGGAAAAAAGGGAGCTGCCGGATGGAGAGGTAGAGGAGCTCGTCGTGTTTGACGGGGATTTCGTCGAGGGGGGCCACTCGGGCGGCCCGGTGTTGGGAACAGGCGGGGGTGTCGTAGGGGTGGTTATCGAGCGTTCTGAGAATGAGGGCGAAAAACGGGTGCGAGCCACTTCAATCGAGCCGCTTCTACGAGATCTAACTTTCGCTGCTAAGTAATTGCTTGTTGTCTTCTTCCACGAGCCGATAAAACTTCCACAGCACATTTTCCTTGAGATGCCGCGACGCCGAGTGTGATCGGCCGTGCCAAACGATGCTCCAGCCGTGATTACCGTTGAGGCCGAAAATAGTTCCACGACGACCCGTCCGAATATCTTCCCAAACCTGACCGCGCGCAATTCGCTGTTTTTTCATATTCGTCGTTCGCACTTCCCGCAGTACATCTGCCCGTAGCCTTCATTCCATACGGTCGGGGCGGCGCAGCATTTCGACCGATAGCCGAGGAATTGCAGAAGGCGGAGCCAGAGGGACATGACTACTTCTTGGGTTTCTTTCGGGGCGCGGAAATCTTGCGGCGCAAAAACAAGAGATTTTCCACATTCAGGCCACTTCTATCTCTTACCGAAGTGGCGGCGAACGGCTCGTAACCTATATCAAGCCAATACTGAGCTTGGGAAAAATCACATCTGACAACTTCCCAATTAGCTTTTGAATCTTTAGAGGGCATTAGAAGAGATTGTGATTATCTTAATTTCAAGAGGTTCTCCGTTCGCGCCCTGCTCCCATGCTTTAGTCTTTTCAGGGGTGGAGAAATGGCGAAAGTTACAATTTATTTCATTCGCGCCGTTTTCCTTTTTATCCTTACCCGCTTCGTATGCTTCCTTGATCGCATCCTCTGCATTATTCAGTTTTGGGTTGGAGGAGGTCATGAGGTTAAAGGGGTTTTTCGACAAAAAATATATCTATGGTGGTCAAAATTATTGCTACCACGAGCATCCAACCTGGTATTTTGTATCCATTCATCCAGCCGTATACCATTCCACCTCCGAAGAAAAACCCATTAAGCCAACAAAAAGCATTAGCCCACGCTATATTTTTCCCATTCTTTATCTTCATACGGCGAATAATCGTGGGTGCTCGGCCTTTGGGGATTCGGGATTTTTGAAAGGGGGAGGGAGAGTCGGGGCCGGCGGTTTTAGGTCGGGACGTTTCTCTACGTCGGCGCGAGTGGCGAAAGGCGCGGGGAAATGCACGCCAACGGTGCCCTCGATCCTGTACCAGTACAACGAATGCTTGTCCGGGTCGCGCCAGCTCGTCACTACGACGCCGAATCGTTTCTGAATGTCCCAAACCCTCGCGCTGATCCGCGCGATGCCCAAGTGCTCTGAACCGTAAACCACGCGCATGATCTCGTCCGTGCGGTGCGGCTTGCCGTCTTTGAGAAGATTGTGGAGGCGTTCGATTTGAGTCATAGTTTGAAGCTTAGATTTTTAGGAGATGAGGATGGCGACGAAATACACACTGATCACTGTGGATGTCTCGGGTTTCCTGACCAACGAGAAGGACAAAAACTACCACTCTGTCAAAGATAGAATAACCTCAGCGTTGGATGAGCTCGCGGAGTCTGGGTGGCGGATTGTCGGTCAGTCGGTTCTTCCCGGTGAACCGGCGCGAATCCTGTACACGCTGGAAAAAAGTTAATCGGGGCCGCCCTTTATCGACGGCCCGCGTTTTAACTGCTACCCAAGCATTACATCGCCATCGGCGTTCGTGTTCGGAGCCGATAGATGGATGCCGTCCACCATCCCGCCGGTTTGCGGGTTGCGGACTTTGACGACGTTCACTCGAAGCTCCTTGCCTTTCCACTTCTTCGACTCGAAGCCGTGGAGGGCCTGGATTGCCTTTAAGTTGTCCTTATTCAACGAAAACTTTTTCGTCTTCGTCGGTTCTCCGTCGTGGAGAATGAGAACGCTAAGGATCAAGCGTTTGCGGCCTTCTTCTTCTTCGGTCGTGCCTTCATCAAGGATTTTGATGTGGTCGCCGTCGAAGACATTGATATTGGCCTTCAGCCATTCACCGTCTAAATGTTCACGTGTATCCATGTTTTTGTTTATGTTGCTGACCGACCTTTGGTGCCCCTCGCGGGCGTCTCGGAGTTTCTTCCAACATCTGCCGCATGGTCGCGGGCCTGATACCCAATCTCGGTATTGCAGTTCTGACAGAGGCCTTCTTTCGTGAGGCCGCCTTTTCCAAAAGAACCTTCTGTGCCGCCGCACCGGACACATACGGGCTTATAGCCCATGAGCGTCTTTTCCACTTCGGCGCGGACGAATATATCTAACTTTTCGGAGAACATTTCTCTAGCTCGTTCGTCCGATGTTTCGCCAGCACCATAAGGGATGGCGTTCAATTCTTCTTCCGATAACTCTACGCTAACCTCGCACGCCGCCTTCACTGGTACGAAGTCCGCGATCTGACGAGTACGTTCAAACGAGCGAGTGATTCTGAGTGTTTTCATTGCTAGTCGTGCGCGAGTTTGTAGGCTTCGACTTCTGACTGGCCGCCATCCTGAAAATCGGAAGGATTGCGGTCGCCTTCCCAGTGATGAAAGGTTTCGAGGTGCGCGTCCATATCTTTCGCGCGTGCGGGCTTTCCGCAAAACTGACAAGCAATCTTGCGAAGCGGGTGAACGGGCTGCGGCCCCATGAGGGCTTCCATAATTCGGTCTGTTGCTGACTTTTTGGGTGGGTACATTTTGTTTGGTTTATGAATTTATTTACTGCCGGAAACTTCCGAGGATTCGGCAGGGTGCGAGAGACCTTCACAGATAACTCGCAAGGGGATTCATTACGCTAGCCTTTACATCCCTTCCGCCCCTGCCGAATGTGAACGTACTTTTAGAGAAACGAACCGAGGAAAACGATGAGGGAAACGAGGACGATGAAGACGAGGCCCGCTACGATAACTCCGAGAACGGTTGGCTCGCTTACGATTCGCCCGTCGAACTCGATCACATCGTTGTAGAGGAGATGTGTCCGAAGGGTTTGATACTTACTGACTGAATCCATATGGGTAATGAGGTTTTGGTTTCGACCTTTGGTGGGAACTACTTAATAATAACCCGCTGTCGGGTTATGACAAGGGTGGGGCTGGGGATAAGCTGTGCGCACCGGAAGGACTGCTATTACTCACTTTTCCGCGCTTTCGATAGTCTCGGTAGTAGATCACGAGCCGGTCGTGGTTCCGCGCCCAGTATTCCCGGTGGTATTCGTTATAAAGCTTCCGGCCCTTCTTCGCGCCGTGCTTCTTGATGAAAAAATTGAGGGAGGCCATTATCATTACAATAACCCGTAGGCGCGTCTGGTCAAGACGGTGATTGTGTACACGTAGGAGGAATTCGCGATGGAAACGGAGAAAAGAAAGGCGGCTGGCCGGAAACGGACGGGCGCTCAAATACTGAACGATGCCCTCAAGTTGCACAAGCTGTATGACCATTGTATGGAAAACGCGGATGACTTGATCACCGAGGCAAAAATCCTTCGAGATCACAAACGTTTCGCCAGAGCGCTGTTTCTCGCGCACACTGCCCTAGAGGAAATTGCCAAAGCTCAAGTAGTCGCTGACTACGCGGAGGACTGCGTGTCACGGGAAGAACTCGATATGGCGTTCAGAAGTCATTCGATGAAAAGTGCTTATTTGGAACGCAAAGTAGAACTGCGCTTGGGCAGTGACAGACAGACAAACGCTACGATACGCTATGACCTCAAGCGTGGCAAACACATGGCAGAGTGGCGGGAGCAAGCACTCTATGTGTCGTTCGTTTTGGATTTCGACTCGTTTTGGCCCGAGCATCAGATAACCGAAAAACAATGCGAGTCAATGATCCGCGAAGCCGAGGAATATATTCAGTACCTTCGTGAGATGGCTGCAATCACAGGACGACTCGGCATCAAGTCGCTTACAAAATAACCCTTTATAACGCTTTAGAATGGCACATGAAACGTCGCTGGCTGTGTGCAGCCCGGAATCCCGCCGTGAAAATATACATGATATGCAAAGCAAAACGTTGCAATGAAGAATGCGGCCGCGATGACGCAGTGGCTTAACAGCATATAATTTAATTTGCGGTGCGCTTGCCAGGACAAAAACGAGTCTACGATCAGATTGTAAAGGGTTGCGATGAAAATCGCGTCGATACCACAGAGTCCCAAGAATACACTCTTCACGAAAAACGAACCGATTATCAGGGCTGAACCGATTGTGAAGATGACCCGCGGGAGCAAGTGAAGCTCTCGAAAGTTCTCAGCGGGCTTAAAATCGACTGGACTCATCGGCCAGCATCTTAACGTCTAAGAATTGCAACTTCTAGTATTTCACCGTTTTTCGCCATTTCCCTTCGCCTTGTCAGAATTCCCAAACCTTCTACGATTAAAGGTAGCTGTTTGAAAGGAGAGCCAATGACACGATTTCACAGCGGCACTCCTTCGGGAAAACCGCTCTGTAGGAGTTGTTTCTGGGCGCACTATCGAATTGGCCGTTCCGAGACTCAAACCCTTCTCTACTGCGGCGCAACGATGTTCGCTGATGACGGCAAACCCCTACCCTTCGAGATGTACGAATGCAATGACTACAAAGCATCTCAAGTTGAGTTGAACGAAATGAAAAAAATCGCGTGGGATATTTTTCCACGGGAAGGAGGAAAAGTAGGCTTCAAACCGCCGGAAAAACCGGAGGTAGAAGAGGTTTAGGAGGCCATATGGCTACTCGCAAGGATGTGTTTTTGATCCGAGAAGGCAAAGACAAGAACTACTGGTCGAGGGCGGGCGTCGCGTTCGTCAATCGGGATAATTCCCTGAACGTCAAGCTCGATCTCTTTCCGGGCGTCCAGTTCCAGATCCGGGACCCGCGTCCGGCAGACAAAAACAAAAAAGGAGGCCGCCAATAAGGGGGCTCCATCTTTTTGAAAGGAGGAAAGCGATGGCCGATTGGATCGACTTCAAGACCGTGAAAGGACTGGCTACGATGGCGGGACTGCTCGCGCATTACGGCGTCCGGTTCCAACACAAAACCCAACTCTATCTTCCCTGCCCGCTCCCTTCACACACGTCGAAGAGCTCGGGCAGTTCGTTCTCGGTGAATCTCGAACGGAATATCTGGTCGTGCAAATCTGCTTCCTGCATTGCCGGCCGTCAGAGAACGGACAAGGATGGCGGAAACTGCCTGGACTTCGTCGTCGAGATGGAGCGGTGCGATCTGAAGACCGCCGCGGTGAAGATCGTCGACCTCTTTGGAGTCAAACCTGAAACGCGCGAAATGATCGAGCGGGAATCGGTCCAGGCCGGACCGGACTACACGCTCATTGACTGGCTAGAAAAAACCCCGCAAGTATCTGCGGGGGTGAGGGCTGACAACCCGTCACCACTTGAGCCTAGCGCCCAAGCGCAACCCGTCAAGGGGCACATGAAGGAAGTGGATGTCTGGTTCGATGGATTGATCAGCGATCCGCCGGACTGGAAGAAGATCAAGAACGCGGTGAAAGCACGTCTGATCGATTCGTATAAGAATGGCCTGGCCGCTCGAAGTTGAGCGGCCTTTTATGTCCAAAAATAAAAAACCCCCCAAATTGCGGGGGTTCGAGTGTCCGGTCACTCACGACAGTTACTTGGCTATGAGTCTAATCAGCCTCCGGCGAATGTTTAGGGCTTTGCGGGCAAAGGAATAAATCTTCTCGAGGGAGGAAAGAATTTTATCCCCCAAGGACTTCTTCGGTAATGCGGCGGAAGTTGCTTCGTGCCGCTGCGACGAGCTCTGTAGCCCGGCAGCGATGTCAGTCTCGTACGTGACGCCGTTTTTGGAACGGCGAAGGTTGAGCCTAAAACCGAACGATTTCTTGTTTGTTGATTGTTTGTCGAAGCCGTCAAGCGACTTCGGAAAGTCGGGGGGATGGCTCGGGTCTAAGGGAACAGGTGGTGATGAATCTCCATCGACAGCGTCTCGCAACTCCTTGCGTTCACTCATATCGTGTCCTCGCGATTAGATTTGACTCCAGAAAGGACAACTTCCTTTCGCTTCCTTAAGATACCGAATGTGCGTGGTCAGTTGCTTTTGGATGGTTTTGAATCGAGGTGCGTTAACCGGGGCAACGGTTAATTTGTAATTCTTACTTAGACGAGCACTTCGACGATCATTTTCGCGTCTTCGACACTTTCAGTTGCGAGTACGCCAAGAATCGAGAGTTCAAATTTCTTGCGCGCCGCCTCAACTTCGTCCTTGAGGATCTGTAGCTGTCGGGTGCGGACATCGCGGCCGTGTCGCTCTGAGCCGTCGGAAGTGAGCTCGGGGTCGCCCTGACTGTCAATGGAGAGACCAAGGTTCCTGAGGGATTTCTCAGCATCCTTGAGCGTCTTTTTTGCAGTCGCAGCTTGCTCGAACAGCTTCGTAGCACCTAGCTTCTCCGCAAGTTCCCGCACGGCGACATAAAACGCGTCCGTAAAGCGGTCGCAGCGACGGTCTGCAAGATCATCGAGAACGCGAGTCTTGGCGTCCTTGAGCAACTGAATAAACTCTTTTCTTTGTTCCTGGGTTAGTGGTTTTGCTTCTTTCATTTTGTTAATTGTTAGTTTTGTCGCTGCCCCGTTTTCCGCAGCCGACAGGATGCCCGAGTCGCTAGGCGCTGGTACATCTGCCGACGGTCTGAGCGTAGCAATGGGAAGTGTGGGATCAAAGCCGCCAGTTACGCACGTTTGGAGGGAACAAAAGGGGCGGCTTGGAAGCCGCCCTCGGGGTTATTTCCAATTACAGCGGTTGTCCGGTGGCGTGGCTCCGTCCCAGCCGCCCCAAGAAGTGTTATCGGGATTAGCGCAGCCGAGTTGGTAGTGAGGTGGCCCAATGGAAAACGAGAAGCTTTGACACATGGCTGCATCCCAGGAATCGGGGGCGTCGATTGTATCTCGAAACGAAGGCGGTCCAATTGCACTGCAAAGTTTAGTTGAACCTTGGATACCGCTATTCGGATGCGCGTTCTTTGTGGTGTGCGCCTTGGAGCTATCTTTCATCGCAGTCTGGGCGGAGGCCTCGGCTTGAACATGACCATACGTGAATGCGAGCACGAGAAGCAGAGTTCCTGCAAGGGCCGAGAGCGTTACGCGTTTTGCAGTCATTTCCTTACCTTCCTTTATCCGTCATATAGCTACTTGGTGACGGAGTGAGGCCGGAGGCTATTGCATCTTTCGGTAGATGTCAATGAACGGTTTTTGCCGGAGAGATATGGGACTAAGACAAAAACTTTTGAATGTTCGCTGTCACATCTTTTCGGTTCGTGCCCCAGCGCATAAGCGATTGCTTAATGAGCTTCGTCGGATTGGCTTCGTCGCCGCGCCGGACCGCATTCGGAAAGCCGTTGAGCCGGACAACCGTTGGCTCGTCGTCCACAAACGTCCTGCAATAGAAGTTGTATCGAGGCAGGCCCGTAATTTTCTCGGGCGTCACTTCCTCTGGGTATTCAATCCACCGCCAGTTGTCGGCGATGGCTTTCGCATCTTCGCCGGAGACGTTGAAGGCTATCTGCGTGGGGCAGTTCGAAAATACATCCTTCGCGAACGGGAGCTGGTACATGCCCTGGGTCGCGAGGACGAGGGAGATTCCATACTTCCGGGATTCGGCGAGGAGGGTTCCGAATCTACCGCCGTGCACGAAATTATGAACCTCGTCGGCTACAAGCATGAAGGGCGGTCTCTTTCGCTGCTTCTCGCGCTTCAAGGCGGATATTGAAACCATCGAAACGACAAGCGAGCCGAGGATCTGGGCGATCTCTTCTCCGAGCCGGCCTTTCGAAAATCGGCAAACGACAATTCGATTCGTGTTCATGATCTCTAGAAAATCGAGGGATTTTGGCTGGCCGATGATGGGGAGAATGGACGGGCGCATGAGCTTTCCCACTTTGTTTATCGGCGGCGAGAATTTCGACATCTGCTCGGACTCGCGGAGTTTCTCGTCGTACTGCTCCTTGAACATCTGGAGAAGCGGATTTTCCGATTCTGAGAGAAGTTTCGATCTGAATTCGTCGTCGGCCATGAAGCGGAAGACGGGGATGGCGGTGGGGTGGGGAAAATGCTCTACGACGGCATCGGCGGCGTTGATCAAAACTCTAGCCGTCTCATCTCCCCAAGCCGTTCCCGCTAGCGCCTTCATCATCGTTTGAAAAGATTCGACGCCCAGTTCTTTATCCTTCGGGTCGGAGTAATCGAAGATATTTATGCCGGGGACGTGCGTGGCATCGGGGTCGATCCAGATGAAATCCCGCATGCGGTTTTTCGGAACGAGCTTGGCGATCGCGTCCGCCGTATCCCCGTGCGGGTCGATGAAAAGTCCGCCGTGGCCCTGCCGGATGTGCTCGATGAAAAGATTTACGAGAAGCGTGGATTTGCCCACGCCTGACATGCCTTCGATGTTTACGTGCTTCGAAGTGTCGATTGAGAATTCTTTGCCGTTCCGGTCGGTGCCGATTGCGACGTTCATTCGTTGAGTGATGGTGACTCCCAGGTTCTACGAGTTGGTTTACCCCGGCGTAGTTTTCAAAATCACCATCATTCAAAGAACGAATCATTTACAGGGTCGAGGATTGAACGACCCGGTTCGGATCGAGGCCCTAAGGCATCGAGAGCGCCCTATTCGTTGTATTCGGGCACGATCGTTCAATCCTCGGTTCTATAAACTTCTGACCTAGCGTCCCAGCTCCCATCTAAGGCAGCGGGATACGCGCCGAGAGAGCTGGGAGTCTAGGGAGTGGCCGAGCTGATGCCCAGCCCCCGCGGCATTACGCGCGCGATTACTTTAATCGTAGCAAGTGGAGAAAAACTGTCGAGACTGTTCAGACCTTTGCCAGCCCGGACCACAGTGCGGAGTTCCAGTCGACAACGATCAAACTGTTGCGTTTGCCGGTCGTGTTAGCGGCAGCTATAGCGTCGTTGAGAGCATCTTGGAGAGTGGAACCCGAATACTTGATGTAGGTTCCGGTTGGGAGGGCGTACCACTGTTGGTTATCACCCTGAACAATTCGATAGAATCCTCGCTCGTACATGGCGTTGTGCAACTGCTCGTAGTCCGCTTCAACTGCCCTATGCAGCTCGACGCGCGCGAGATATTTTGCCAAGAATGCCTCCTAGCGATATGAATACTTGGCAATCTATACCATAGAGTACGCAGTCGAAGCAAAGTCCTTGGGTGTCTTGAAAATCTTTCCGCCAATCCCTGCCTTGTACGCTTCCTCGGTGGTGAGCCAAAACATTCGGTGCTTGTGATTTTTGGCGAGCCGTTCGAGAAGATTCTCGCTACGGACCGCGCTCGGCTGCACGACGATCACGCGAAACTGTTTGAAGTTCCATTCCTTTTGACACTTTTCAGAGTTGAAATATTTATAGTAGCCGTCCAGCTTCTTCATGATCTGCGGCTCGCCGTTCCGGAAGTGGCCGAGCTTCGCGCGTTCGATCTCGAGAAAATAGTGAAACGTGTTCTTGCCGTCCGGGAGCACCGGGTCGGTGATCGCGAAGTACGCATCGGGGTTCACGGTGCATTTCAGATCCTTTTGTTGCCAGTAGAGCTTTAGGTTCTCGTCCGCGCAGAACTTCTTGAGCGCGATGTGAAAGAAGCTGACTTCTAGCTCGTGGTCGAGTGTGCGCTGGGAGTGCTCGTCGAAGGTTTTGTAGATGTGATAAAGCGGCATGGAAGTGTCGTCGGATAGCTGTAAGACACCCTTGTCGGAAAGCCCATAGACATACGTCATAGTTCCGCGCGGAGTGTTGAGATCGAAGTACGGGAGCCGGTTCACGAGTCCTTCGGCCCGGAGAATCCGCATTGTTCGGTTTATAGAAACCTGGGTGACTTTAGTAATTTGGCCGTACATGAGCTCCGCGAGGGTGTTACTGGGAAGGCAGAAGTATTCAGCGAGAAGTGCTAAGGCTTTTCGCTTAGTTGCCGTGAGGTGGAACGTCGGCCGGGCCGGACGGTTTGATCTCGTCGTCTTCGTCAGGAGTGGTGGAGTTTGGGCCGCTGCCATGTTGTTTTAAGTCAAGCATGGGGCGTTCGGTATGTCGAGCATACCTATCCACAGTGCGTTTCTTTATGATTTCTGCGTAATTGTCGGGAGGAGGCGAAAGGGGACCCGGAGTGTCTTCGAAGGAGGCGTAGCCATCCGGGCGACGATGCAAGACCCTGCCGACAGGTAGGCGTAAGAGCTGCGAAGAATCGAATGGTGGAATTTTCTCGGTCCAAACGTTGTCAACGAGATAGATACCGTTGGAGCTTCTAAATCGTTCAGCAAGATCCTTCGCGGTGGCTAGATCATAGCCGGTGGCCGCACGGATACGCCTGATCTTCTCGATGAGAAGACAGGGGGGCGAAAAATCGACTCTAATAACGTTGTCCTGCGGCGCAGTCATCTGTCGGAAAAAGGGGATGTCTTCAGAGCCAAGTTTGAATAGCAGATACGTCCCCACATTTCCGAATATGGAGTGCCGGATTTCGTCAGAAAGCTGGTGCGTATATTGATGGGCGAGCGTGAGACAAAACTGCATCCCTCCAGCTTCGCTCAAGATGTCGTCGAAGGCCGAGGTCTGAAAGTGTTGGAACTCATCGGCATAGAGATAAAACTTCTTTCGTTCGGACTGGGGTTTGCGGGATCGGCGCATCGCCGCCTGCTGGAATTTCGAGACGAGAAGCGTGCCCAAGAGATTGCCAGCTTCTTTGCCGCAGGTCTGAAGGTTTACCAGTAGGACTTGGCCCCCTTCCATGACATCTTCGATGTTTAGTTCCGCATCTGGTGTGCCGAGCATGGTCTTGAGGGAGGGATTGAGGATGAATTTCGCCATGCGTGTGGTGATCGGGGCCGCAGAGTCTTTAGGAAAGCGTGGAAATTGCTCCGTCCAGTATTCCTGTATGTCGTCGTTTCTAACGCGGCCGAGGATCTTCTCGCGCTTTGAGTCGCTTACGAGGAAGTAGTAGATGTCGAGGAACGAACAGCCTTTCGCTTCGAGAAGGGTGGTAACCGTCCACTGAAGGATTGACTGCCACCGGTCGCCGCTAGCGTTCTGAGAAACCTGATTGAAGGTCGATATGAGATCACCCGTGAGGTGGGCTTTTTCGAGGGGTGTTTCGTAGCTCATAAAATCAACGGGGATGGGAAGGATGCCGTCCAGGTAGATCGTATCGTGAACCCTGTTCTGTGGAATGTGACGAAGAATATTTTCGACCAAATCTCCCTTTGGATCGAGGACAGCCACACCACTCCCGGCGTGAATATCCTGAAGCGAAAGGTAGTGAAGCAACGTCGATTTTCCCTGTTGTGTCATACCAGGGATGTAGACGTGTTTGTTCCTGATGTTCTCGTCGAGGTTCATGCCGCCCGGTCCTGAACGATAGTGAACCCGCTAGGGCAAGCGATAGCGACGGGCAATCTCCACCGATAGCCGGTTACGGTTGCCGAACGACGAGGAATGCTAGTGACGAGGAGTGAGGCAAGGGGAGATTGCCCGTCGCTAGGCGAGGGACCGGGCGGCAAACCAGTAGTGCCTGATACTAGTGAAGTTATCGGGCCTCGCGGCATTTTGTTTCGGATATGTCCGGGTAGCATAGCGTTATACCCTAGGGACGTTCGAAAGTAGGCGTATAATATCTGAACCTCTACCCTTTGGGTAGGGGTAACCAGTCCTTGAATGCGGCCTAGCCGACGAAGGGTCTGGCTTCTCATTACTTCGTAAGGGCGAGGAATTCTGAAAAGGAGACCTCGCTCATGGAAGATGAGAAGGTGTTTTCGGTGAAGGAAACTGCGTTTGTGCTAGGGTGGTCGGCTGATACGGTCCGCCGGTTGATCCGGCGGGGCGAACTGAGGGCCACTCGACTTCCGGGAGTTCGGCGACACGGTAAGCGTGAAACCGTGTCGTACAGAATCCGGGAGCACCACATCAAACAGTTCCTTGATCGGAACGAAGTCAAGTAATTCGTGGGCGGCTCGAAAGGGCCGCCCTTCTCATTGGAGGGCAAGTGGGTGCCTCAGATTATCTCGGAGGTGAGAATGAGAATGTGTCTTGGCCCGAGGCCAAGGAGTTAATCCGGTCGTATGTTCAGGCGGGCGCTGAAGTGGAGGACATGCCGTTCTGGATGGGTTTGATCGCGTGCAAGTCTGAGGGACAGGCAAGGGAGTTTTTGGCTGAGCATATCAATGAGCTAAAAGATGAAAGTGCGCGAAAAGGGATCATCGAGGCGTTTCTAGGGGAAATCGAGCAGGAAAGTGAGCAGGAGAAAGAGCGGCTGGCTCATAGAAAAGTGGCGGAACGAAACTGGGATGCGGCAAAGTTTTGTGTGGAAACCTTTATTCGGGAAGTTGGGTTGGCAGAAGTCGCGCTTGTAAGTGCTGAGAGAATTTGTGGATTTTTCAATGAAAAGAACGGAATCAGTTTGGAGCCAACAGCGGTTCGCGCGATTTTGAAGGCGATGAAGGTTAGGGAGCGTGCCCTGTTGGAGAGACCGTCGCGATAACGAATGTTTTTTGTTGTCGAGTTTCGTACACGTTTTTGTACATTGGAAGCGCTAAATCTGAGAAAGGAGCGTGTACAGCGTTTAGTGTTTGCTGCAAGTTCCGCAGTCTCAACGCCGAGTAAAGGATCAACTCTGCCCCCCGGCACCATCTCCGGTCTGACCGCTGGCGATCTCCTTCACGCTGCAACCGCTCGCCTCCGCGCGCATCATTTGCGCCGCAAGATTCAAGATACGGACAGCGGCGCGATCCGGCGTCAGCCCGCGCTCATGAATGTTCGAAATCAGATTCCGGTCGGCATCCGTGTGATTTTCGCGCGGCCGAAACGCCATATACGCTGAGAGACTTTCAGCGGTCGCCAGACCGGGGCGCTCGCCGATCAGCAAGACCACCACTCGCGGGTCAAGCAATGCGCCAATCTCATTCAAGATTCCCACGCGGCAGTAGCGGATCACAAATGTAGCCCCGACTTTCCAACCTGACGGTTCCGCGCCGGCAAATAAGAGCGGCAGGAGTGACGGCACTTGTCTGCGTAGGGCAGGGACGGACAGCCCGTCACCAATCACGATTTGCAGATCAACGCCGCGAGGACAATTTTCCTGGATTTTCGTGCGCGAGGACTCGTCAAAGTGGCGGCCAAGATCCGGCCGCAAGAGATATTCATCTTTACCGGCAGCTCGGGTGCGGACTTCAAAGAGCTTCCAGTGACGGAGAAACGGCTCCCCGAAAACGCTGGCGAGATTCAATTCCGCACGGACCGCGTCGCGCGCCGCTGCGTGCGCCTCACGCAATTCCAATTGCACGTTCGTGCGATAGGCCGCTCCGGCCCGGCCCATCAGGATGCGCGCCGGAGTTCTCGCGCGAATTTTCTGCAAGCTTTCGGGGAGATCGGAAGCAACCAGCGATTTATCTTGCCGTTCAGCCATCAAAGCATCTCCGGCAGCGAAGATTCGAGACCCTGCATTAATTGCCGGCGCTGCGGCGCGGGAAGTTGAGCGGGCTCGCCGTCTCGATATATCTCCGTAGCTTCCAGCCATGCCAAAAACTCCGGCGCCGGCTTCAGTTTGAATAGCCGCCTCGCCGCCAGCGCGTCGTGATAGCTCGTTGACTGGTAATTCAGCATCACGTCGTCCGAGCACGGAACGCCCATGAAGTAGTTGCATCCCGCGGCGGCCAGAAGCAAAAGTAGATTGTCGGCCGAGTTTTGATCCGCGTCGGCGTGATTCGTGTAACAGACATCGCAGCCCATGGGCAGCCCGAGCAGCTTGCCCATGAAGTGATCTTCGAGACCGGCGCGAATAATTTGGCGTTCGTCGAAAAGGTATTCGGGGCCGATGAAGCCGATGACGCTGTTCACCAGGAATGGATCGAAGCAGCGAGCCACGCCATAGGCCCGCGCCTCGAGTGTGAGCTGATCGACTCCGTGGTGCGCTTCTGCGGAAAGCGCGCTGCCCTGGCCGGTTTCGAAGTACATGACGTTATCGCCCTTCCAGGGAACGTCACGCCTGCGGTGATGCTCGAGCACGCGTTGGCGGCCTTCGCGAATCAACTCCAGCGTAATTCCGAAACTTCGATTGGCGGCCTGCGTTCCGGCAATCGATTGGAAGAGCAGATCGACGGGCGCGCCACGCTCCATAGCTGCCAGCTGCGTCGTGACGTGCGCCAGGCAGCATGTTTGCGTAGGCACTTGGTAGGCATCAACGAGGCGGCGCAGAGCCTGCAGGATCGCGCAGGTAGTCTCGACCGAATCCGACGCGGGGTTCACACCGATCACCGCGTCGCCGCAGCCATACAAGAGCCCCTCAAAAGCAGAAAGCAGGATGCCGCCAATATCGTCGGCGGGATGATTCGGCTGCAGCCGGATCCCGAGCACGCCGGGTTCTCCCATCGTGTTCCGGCAGCGAGTGACGTTTCGGATTTTGGCCGCAACCAGCACCAAATCCTTGTTGCTCATGATCTTAGTGACAGCCGCGGCAATTTCCGGAGTGATCGCCCATTGCAATTGCTTGAGGCCGGCGGGATTGGTTGCATCGTCCAGAAGTTGCTCGCGGAACTCGCCGACCGTCATGGCCTTGATCTTCCCAAACGCCTCCTGGTCTAAGGAATCGAGAATGAGCCGGCTGACGTCGTCCTCGCTTGGATCGATCAGCGGTCGTGCCACAATCTCCGCCAGCGTCAGCTCGGCGAGTTGGCGCTTCGCCGCTACGCGTTCGCTTTCCGATTGCGCCGCGAGGCCCGCCAGCTGGTCGCCAGACTTCTCCTCGTTGGCCTTGGAAAAAAGTTCACGGAGATCAGAGAAGGAAAAGTGTCCGGGCATAGAGACTCGCTCGAAACCGGTGCAATTCTAGCAATGTTCAGCATCCTCCCAAATGATCTTCATTTGCCTTTTGAACAAACGTCCTGCGGTAATCCTTGTAAGCTCCGCGGTGCCAAGCGACAATTTCTTATCGTGTTCGGCTGGCTGCGGGCGCTGAGCGCGCTCTTCACCATAGCGATTTGTTTCCGGCAAGTCCGGAAATCCCGGGGGAAATCATCATGCGTGAATCGAAGAACGAGAAATCGACACACGAAAAATCGAAAGGCTCGAAGTATGCGGGTGCCGCGCCGCCGGCCGAGCGCCGTCAGAGCGTGCGTTTCCAATTTACGGCCAGCGCGCAGGTGGTCGACCGGCAGACAGGGGCGCGTTTCTCTACGCGTACCACCGATCTTGGGCCGGGCGGATGCTTCGTCGATACGCTGGTGCCGTTCCCCGAAGGCACGGTCGTTCACATCTCGCTGTCAAAAGGCCAAAACACTTTCGAGACCGACGGGTACGTCGTCTACGCGCAGGCGGGACTGGGCATGGGGCTAGCTTACAGCGACCTGATGGCCGATCAAGCCAAAGCCTTGCGCGACTGGCTGAAGGAAGTGACCGACGAGCGCGAAGCGACTTATGAAATTCTGCGCACCGCGAGGAATTCCGTGTCGCCGGGTGCACCGAGCATCAATGAAAAAGCGATGGTCGTTCGCATGGTGCAGTTGCTGGTGGGCAAGGGATTGTTGACCGAAGGCGAAGGCTCGGCGGTTTTGTACGAGCCTGTTCTGTAGGCGCGACCGCCTTCCAATCATTTCTCACTGTTTCATTTTTGCCTCGGCAGTGCGCGAATCGCGCGCGCTGCCAGTACTCGATTCCCATAGCAGGAATCGAGTACCGTACCGAAACGGCTAAGTACCAGACGAATCCTGCCTGCTGTGAGACAACTCCAATCCATCCAACGCGAATCCATTTAGAGGCAGTGGCCACGCGCTTGCATCGACTGTGCCTGGGAGGATTCGATGAACGAACGCAGACACGCACATCGGTACGAGCTTTTCATTCCACTGCAAGTGAACGCCGGCTCGATCCATTTCCCTGAGACGCGCACGGCGCATCTCCGCGATATTTCTACGCGCGGACTTTATTTCATCGGCGAAAATGCCATTCCGCCGGGAACCCACCTCGAAGTTACGTTCTCGCTGCCTCCGGAGAACGGCCGGCCGCGCCCCGTCCTGGTTCGCGGAAGCGGGCGCGCGTTGCGCGTTGATGCGGTGCCGGGCGAGCAGGGGCGCTTGTTCGGAATCGCGGCATCCATCCATCGCTTCGACTTCGTAAGCTCGGAAGAACGCGCCGCGTAAGCGGTTCGCAGCGGGCGGCATGCGGCTCCGGTCGCGGCACGGCCGGATCGCGGTACAATAATGCGGACGGAAGGTTGATTCCGGCTGGAAATTCGCTGGTCAGAATTTGCCGATCGTAATTCTGCCCGCATTATGAACTCATCTCGGGACACGTGCGAAGACCGCGAAAGAATTTATCTCGCGCTAATCTGCCAGGGCTTGCTCGGCGATTCGCTACGCGCCGAGTGGCAAGCGCTGCTCGGCCGCCATCTCTGGAAATCCCACGATCACCGAGCTGTTTTCGATGCGCTGGCCGGTTGGCGCGCCGGGCCGGTAGAGATGCGCGCGGATTTGCCCTCGCGGCTGACGAGGCTGGGTTTTCCCGACACCGACATCGACGAATATTTCGCGCCCGTCGGAGTGACGGCCGAAACGGCGCTGGGATGGCTGCGCGCTGAAATTCCGACCGGGCTGGGCCGCGAAATGGAGCGCAAGCCCGGCACATCCAAATCGCGCGCGGCTAGATTCAAGTGACACTCTCGGCAAAGCGCGCCCTAGCATTGGTGGACGTCATCGGCCTTCCCATCTTCATTTTAGCGTTCATCTGGCGGCTGCAATTCACCACCAACTGGGCCTGGCTTGGATTTGTAGTCTGGATGATCGCCAGCTTCGCGATTCATCGAGACACGCCCGGCACACTCGGCTGGCGCGCCGACAATCTCTGGCCCGCCACGAAGCGCGCCGCCGCTGCTTTCGCGATTCTGGCGGTAGCGCTGGTCGCTACTGGCGCAGTGCTGCACGCGCCGTGGCAAATTCCGCCACACTTGATCAAGCTCGATCGCCTGTGGAGTTATTTCGCGTTCTGCGTGATGCAGCAGGTGGCGCTCAATTCCCTGCTGATGAATCGCATGATGTCGCTGATCTCGCGCCCCTGGCTCGCCGCCGCGCTAACGGGCGTCATCTTTGCCGCGTGTCACTGGCCCAATCCAGTTCTCGTGCCGCTGACATTCATCGGCGGCGCCATCATGGCCAGGCTCTTCGCCCGCGAGCGCAACATCATTCCGCTCGCGATCATGCAAGCCCTGCTCGGAACGCTGGCCTGGTGGGCTTTCCCGCTGGCGTGGCACCATCATCTGCGAGTAGGCCCGGGCTATTTTCGGGGTTGAAGGTGGTGTTGTACCGCTGGCGTCCCTGCCGGCATCTTACGACGGTAATCGAGCCACTAGCGACCATCGCGATCGGCGCAATCAACTCCACCAACGCGAGAATCTTGATTTCAGTAGAAAATCATCATCGCGGATCCAGTGAACGCAGGAAGTCAAAAGAGCCGGCGGGGACGCCCTTCGCAAACACTCAGGGTAAAACAGCGGTACAAAGGCAATCTCACAGATTGACGGCGCTGAAACGTCGCTCGGCAAAGCGCCGCGCGCGTTCCATCGTTCCCGCAGAAATCGCGCGATGCGGATTCGCCCACCGTCCAGCAACGGCATAGCCGCACTTTGAGCAGCAGCCATCCTTCATGCGATTCTCCTGTACATCGTGCCAAGAGCGACGCAGCAGCACGATCCCGCAGGATGGACAATACGTATGCGCGCCATCGCTGAAAATATTGCCCTCATACACATAATGCAGCCCAACTTCGCGAGCCACGGTGCGCGCAGCGTGCAAAGTAGCAGGAGGAGTTTTGGGCTTATCGCGCAACTTAAAGTCGGGGTGAAACGCGGTGAAGTGCAGCGGCACATCAGGTCCCAGATTCTCGAGCACCCACTCAGCCAGCTTGCGTGATTCATCGACGCCATCATTCAGCGTAGGAATCACCAGATTGGTAATCTCGAACCACACATTCGTCTCATTCTTCAGCCACTTCAGCATATCGAGCACCGGCTGCAGGTGCGTCAACGTGATGCGCCCATAAAATTGCTCGGTGAACGCCTTCAAATCGATATTCGCCGCATCCACATGATCGTAAATATCGTGAAAGGCCTCGCGCGTGATGTAACCGTTTGAAACCATCACGGTGTTCAGCCCGTATTCTTTCGCCACGGCGCAAATATCGATGACGTATTCGCCCCAGATGGTCGGCTCGTTGTAGGTAAATGCGAGCGACGGGCATCCATTGTGGATCGCCAGCAACACGACTTCCTCGGGTGAAAGATTCGTGGAATTCACCTGATCGGCGCGCGATTTCGAGATGTCCCAGTTCTGGCAGAAGAAGCAGCCCATGTTGCAGCCCGCCGTACCCATGGAAAAAACGCGCGTGCCAGGAAGAAAATGATTGAGCGGCTTTTTCTCGATGGGATCGATTTGCAGAGCTGCGGGCGACCCGTAGCCCAGGCTGTAGAGTTTCCCGCCCTGATTGACGCGAATGAAGCAGAAGCCCGCCTGGCCGTCTCCGATGTGGCAATGACGCGGGCAAAGATAGCAATGCGCGCGGCCATCCGGATCCACGTCCCACCAGCGCGCTTCGTGCAGCGTTTCGGTCTTCTGAAGAATTTTGAGATCTTGCATGGTTCCGGGACGCGATGGCGGCCCTTCCAGCTATTATACGCCGCTGCGCCGTTGTGCGCGGCGGCGTTCCCCGACCCACGCGATAAATTGCCGCATGCGCGCCCGATCGCGCCATAAAATCCGGAAGAATTTCGCAGCGTCAAGCTCCGCAGCCTCGGCGCCGTAGAAAGTTTCCATGCGCCAGCGGATATACGGGCTAGCCCACGGCCGTAAGCGATACCCCTTCGCGGTAACCCAGTAGTAGCGAGTCGCGGTGAAAAAGCGGCGGAGGCGCACTGGCACGAGAATACCATTCTCATGGCGGGCGAAGTCGAGGATTTCGCTAGAACGCCGGGAATGGCGGCGTTTTAGAATTTTTCCAGCGACTTCCGCGTACTGAGTTCCATTTTGGGAAAATTCACAAACGTGGCTAATAGTGTTCGATTAGAACGGGGTCGCCTTCCTTTATTTTGTTGAAGTTACGTCGGTTTCTAATCGTCACGCGTTCGATTAGAAACGGGGCTTTCTAAATTGCTGGGCTGATGCAGTTTCTATGCAATCGCAGAAACGCACGACAGCCCGGACCCGTTGTGGCGGCAGTTGCGAGATGCCGCGTTCCGCGGGCCGCGTTCCAGCTGCAGCCATTCGCGGCAATAATAATGATGAAATCCGGCGGTGAGAAGAGGACGAGAACGGGAAATACGGACGCTCGGGCCTGGGTGCGCTTATTGAACTTGACGCACCCAAATCCGTTCCGTGGCAGGCTTGCCCAGATAAATCTTTTTTCCGCGTCCGCCGGTGATCGAGACGGTCATGGTCTGATCGTACTCGCGGTTCAGCAAACGCAATTTCACACCAGGCTTTAATTCCAAGTTGGCCGCAAACTCAAGGAATTTCGGATCCTTCTC
>Ga0206813_1005_pt1 | contig 80658 bp, 61 predicted proteins | sample Alteio_BWOrgCont_92_FD_152856 | JGI IMG/M metagenome (GOLD analysis project Ga0206813, IMG submission 152856) | Enriched cells from forest soil in Barre Woods Harvard Forest LTER site, Petersham, Massachusetts, United States -... | ecosystem: Environmental > Terrestrial > Soil > Temperate forest >...
GGCCGTTTGCTTACTACCTTGTGGCTAGCGTTGCGGCGCTGCGGTTTTTTGGCGGGCGGCGCGGGTTGCGGCGGGATTATGCGCCGCCGGTTAGTATTTTGAAGCCTGTGCGCGGATTGGACCGCGAGGCTTATGAGAATTACGCTAGCTTTTGCCGGCTTGATTATCCTGAGTACGAAATCCTTTTTAATGTAGCTGATGAACGCGATGCGGCGATTCCTTTGATCGAACGATTGATTCGGGAGTTTCCGGAGAGGTCGATCCGGCTTTTTCTTGGGGCGGAGCAGCTGGGGTCGTCGAATAAAGTCAATAAGCTTTCGAACATGGTTAGCGAGGCGCGCTACGACCTTTTGGTGATGAGCGATAGCGATATTCGCGTGCGGCCGGATTATTTGTGGGCGGTGGTGACACCGTTTCGGGATTCGCGGGTGGGGGCGGTGACTTGCCTGTATCGCGGGCTTGTTGGACGGTCGTTCGGGTCGATTATCGAGGCGCTTGGCAATACTTCGGATTTTGCAGCTGGGGTTTTGGTGGCTTGGTTGTTCCGCAGCGTGAATTTTGCGTTGGGGGCTACCATGGCCACCACGAAGCAGCGCATGGCGGAAATCGGCGGTTTTGAGGATTTGGCCGATCATTTTACTGACGATCATGAGTTGGGGCATCGCATCGCGGCGCTTGGTTATCGGGTGGAGATTGCTACGCAGCCGGTGGATACGGTTTATCCCGAGACTTCGATGAGGGAATATTTCCGGCATCAATTGCGGTGGTCTTTGGCGATTCGGCATGCGGCGCCCGCTGGGTATTTGGGGCGGATTTTCGTGCATGCGATTTTCTGGATGCTGGTGGGGATCGCTGCGGCGCCTTCACTTGCGATCGCTGCTGGTTATCTGGCGGCTTATTTGATTTTGCGGCCTTTGATGGCTTGGACGGTGGGGGTTTGGGGGTTGCGCGATCCGCTTTTGCGCACGAATATTTGGCGGTTGCCGGTGCACGATGCTTGTGCGTTCTTCGTCTATGTTTCTAGTTTCTTTACTCGGCGGGTGGAGTGGCGCGGGACGGTTTATAACATTCGCGGTAAGGAACTGATCCCCGTTGTTTCTGATGCCGCTCGCGTTTCCGCACGCGGGTGAGGCGCTCTTTTTTTCTGGCGTCCCTCTCGTTCCAAAACGACAAGGTAGAAGCTACTCAGAGAGCGAAAGAAAGGCATAAGCGGGCGTTTCTGCGTTCTGATTAAGCCTAGCATTATCAATCACTTCAGCCCCGACAACGCTGGCAATTGACGTGCACATTGTTCTGCCCGGGGGCCGAACGTGCGCGAGAGGTTTCGAGGGTGCGTTGGCGAGTCGGAGCGGTCTTCAAGCCAGAATCTGCACTATCTTTCAGCAGTTGCCTCGAAGTTGTCCCCAATCTCGCAGCTTGACCATCACATAGGCGGACGCGGAGCGAGTCGATAGGTGTGTGACGCGCTAGCGTGCGGCTCGAGTGGAATGGCGGCAGGGAAGTTGGCGAGAGAAGCGGTAGAGATGTGTGGATGAGCCCAGACACTCAAAATTCGGAGCAGCCTCCTAGGCCTAAGTGGCAGGCGCGGCTTAAGGCGCTGCGAAATATTCCGCCGGTGTTCCGCATGGTTTGGGAAGCGGCGCCGGGGATTGTTGTTTCCAGCTTGATTTTCCGCTTGCTCGTGTCGGTGGTGCCGGTGGCCATGTTGTGGGTCACGAAGCTGATCATCGACGCGGTTTACCAGCACCTTTCGGCGCATAGCGCGCTTCCCGGGATATTTTGGTGGTTGGTCGTGTTGGAATTTGCGCTGGCTAGCGTCGCGACGATATTTGCGCGTGCGAATGATTTCTGCGATACGGTTTTGGCCGACCGGTTTACCCGCTACATCAGCACGCGAATCATGGAACATGCTTCGCGGCTCGATTTGACCAGCTTCGAGGACCCCTCTTTCTACGACAAGATGGACCGGGCGCGGGTGCAGGGAACTGACCGCGTGATGATGATTCAGATGAGCGGGCGGTTGATTCAGGAAGTGATTACGACCGTCAGCTTGGCTGCTGGGATTTTCTTTTTCTCGCCGTGGCTGCTTTTCTTTCTGGTGGTTTGCGTGGTGCCGGCGTTTTTGGGGGAGACGCATTTTGCGTTTCTTGGTTATTCGCTGAATTTTGCGCAGACACCGGACCGGCGGCAGCTGGATTATTTGCGGATTGTTGGCGGGAGCAAAGATAGCGCCAAGGAATTGAAGCTTTTTGGGCTGGGGCCGTTTTTGGTTGGGCGTTACCGCGCGATTTCTGACCGGTTGCATCGGCAGACTGTGGATCTGGCCAAGCGGAAGCTTTTCTTTGGGGCGCTGCTTACTTTGCTGGGGACGCTTGGTTATTACGGGACTTATGCCTACGTGATTTATCGCACGGTGATGGGCGAGTTGACGCTTGGCCAATTGACATTTCTGGCCGGCGCGATTGCCGGGGCTAGCACGAACATTCAGGCGGTCTTCTCGACCTTCTCTGGAATTGCTGACCAGGCGCTTTTCCTTACAGATTTGCTGGAATTTTTCTCGGTGAAGCCGCGGATTGTGTCGAAGCCGAATGCTTTGGCTGCGCCGCGGCCGATTCGGCGGGGATTTGAGTTTGTGAATGTTGGTTTCTCGTATCCCGGAAATCCGCGGAAGGTGCTTAGCAATATTAATTTCACGCTGGAGCCGGGGCAACGCGTGGCGTTGGTGGGCGAAAACGGGCAGGGCAAGACGACTATCGTGAAGTTGCTTACGCGGCTTTACGATCCGACTGAGGGCGCGATTTTGCTCGATGGCGTCGATCTGCGCGAATACGACTTGGAAGATTTGTGGAAAGAGATTGGGGTGATCTTTCAGGATTTCGTGCGTTACGACATGACGGCTGCTGAAAATATCGCCATCGGCAAGGTGGAAGGCGCGAATGACATTTTTCATGTGCGCAATGCAGCGATGAAGAGTTTGGCTGAGGGCGTGATCAAGCGGTTGCCTCGCGAATATGACCAACAGCTTGGGTGCCGGTTTGACGGCGGCGTCGATCTTTCCGGCGGCGAGTGGCAGAAGATTGCGCTGGCTCGGGCTTATTTGCGCGATGCGCAGGTTTTAATTTTGGATGAGCCTACCGCGTCGCTCGATGCTAAGTCGGAGAGCGACGTGTTTCATCGTTTCGCTGAGCTTACCAGCGGAAAAATGGCGCTGCTGATTTCGCACCGGTTTTCCACGGTGCGCATGGCCGATCGCATTTTGGTTTTGGCCGACGGGAAGATTGTTGAAGAGGGACCGCACGACCGGTTGATGTTGGCGGGCGGGCGTTATGCGGAAATGTTTGAGTTGCAAGCGGCAAATTACCGCTAAGGAGACTGGGACCCGACCGTGGCCACTTCACACCATACTCCGTCAGACTTGACTGGTGCAGCGCCTCTGCTTGTGCAGCCGGAGATTCGGCCGCGCGCTGGCGCTGATGCCGGTTGCGACGCGGCGCGCGTGCGCTTTGCGCAGGAAATTCTGGAAGGTGTGCGCCCGGCGGCTCAGGATTCTGAGGCGCCTGCTGCGGCTTGGACGGTTACGCGCGAGGGGAGCTGCCGTAAGGCGCTGGCCGAGCAGCTGAAGGATATTTCCGGGGCGATTCAGGAGACGGTGCAGCAGTTGCTGCAGATTACATCTACCGGAATTGTGCTTAGCGGGCGGGCGCGGACTTTTCTGGATAATGCTTCGCTGACGCGCATGTCGTTGCAGGAAGCGGCGGCGGGGATTGAGCGGGCGGACGATTTGCCGCGCGTGAAGTTGGCGGATGAGAGCATCGTGCCGCGGGCTTATGCGCTGGCGAAGTCTTATTTGCAGACGGCTGCTTATTGCTTCGACCTGGCAGGGTTTCGCGATTACGTGGCCGACGTGCAGTTTGCTTCGCCGATTGAGATGGCCGAGGCTTGGCATCTGAAGCCGTTTTTGAATTTCGCGATTGTCGAGCAGATTGCGGCGATTTGCGGGCCTTTGCCTTTGACGCCGCAGGAGGATCCGCAAGCAGCGAATGCTGTGATGGCTAGCGCGGACGCGCCGCGTATTCGCGATTTAGTCGGATCGTTGCAGGCGATTTCGGATTTGGATTGGAAGACGGTTTTCTGCCAGATCGATTTGAGCGAGAGGATATTGCGCGAGGATCGCGGCGGGACTTACGCGCGGATGGATTTTGCGAGCCGCGAAGCGTACCGCGCGGCGGTGGCCGAGCTGGCGAAAGGCAGCAAGTTGGCGGAACACGAAATCGCCACGCACGCGATCGATCTAGCGCATGAGGCAAGTGAGTTGGCGAGTTTGAGCGGGCGGGCGCGCGAGCGGCGTTCGCATGTCGGTTACTTCCTGGTAGATAAAGGCCGGGCGGAGCTGGAGCGGACGATCGGCTTCAAGCCTACCGCGCCGTCGCGATTGCGGGCGTTTCTGTTGAAGTTTCCGGACTACTCCTACCTGGCTGGGATTGAATTGCTGGCGCTGGGGATCATGGGCGCCGTTGTCGCGCTCTCGCGGACGAAGTTGCCCGGGTTGCTGGTTGTGGCGTTGTTTTTGATTCCGGCTCTCGATTGCGCGGTTTCAATCGTGAACATGATCGTTACGCGGTTTGTGCGTCCGCAAAAACTGGCGCGGCTGGATTTTTCGGCTGGGGTGCCGGGGGATTGCCGGACGATGGTTGTTGTTCCTACGCTGCTGACCAGCGAAGAGCAGGCGCGTCATGCGGTGCGCGATTTGGAAATTCGCTATCTCGGGAATCGCGACGCGAACATTCATTTTGCTTTGCTCACCGATCCGCCGGATGCGGAGACGGAATTCGATGAGAAAGATGCGCTGGCGCCTTTCTGTTCGCGGTTGATCGATCAGCTGAACGCGAAATATGCGGGGGTGCGCAAAGGCGGCTTCTTCCATTTCCATCGCAACCGCGTTTTCAATGAGGCGGAAGGCTTCTGGATGGGTTGGGAGCGCAAGCGCGGGAAGTTGCTGGACTTCAATCGGTTTCTTTTGAAGCAGGCTGATAATTTTTCGGTGAAGACTGGCGATCTGTCGCTGCTTGAGGGCGGCGTGAAGTATGTGATCACGTTGGATCTCGATACGCAATTGCCGCGCGAGGCGGCGCATAAATTAATCGGCACGCTGGCGCATCCGTTGAACCGGGCGGCGATTGATGCGGCTACGAATACCGTGGTGGAAGGTTACGGAATTCTTCAGCCGCGCGTGGATACCAGCATTAAATCGGCGGGACGCTCGCGACTGGCTTCGCTGCTTTCTGGCGATACGAGCTTCGACATTTATACGCGGGCGGTTTCGGATGTTTATCAGGATCTTTTCGGCGAAGGAATTTTCACTGGCAAGGGAATTTATGAAGTTGAGACGTTTCAGAAAGTGCTGGCCGGGCGTTTTCCGAACAACGCGATTCTTAGCCACGATTTGATTGAAGGGGCTTACGCGCGGGCTGGATTGGTTTCGGATATCGAAGTGGTCGACGATTATCCTTCGCACTTCAGCGCGTTCAGCCGGCGGAAACACCGTTGGGTGCGCGGCGACTGGCAGATTATTTTCTGGTTGCTGCCGCGGGTGCCGGATAATGCCGGGCATTTGGCGCGCAATCCGCTTTCGAGCATTTCGCGGTGGAAGATTGTCGATAATCTGCGCCGCAGCTTGACGGAGTTTGCTACGTTCGCGCTGCTGCTTTGCGGCTGGCTGTTCTTGCCGGGGCGGGCGCTTTATTGGACGCTGGCGGCCTTGGCCATTATTGTTCTTCCGACTTATTTCCAATTTGCGTTTTCGATTGCTACTGCGGGCAAAGCGCTGTTCGAAAAAGGATTCTGGAAGGGCCTGCTGCGCGATTTCGCTAGTGCGCATGCGATGCTTTTCATTCGTTTGACATTCTTGTGCCACCAGACTTTGGTGACGCTTGATGCGGTGGTGCGCACGATGGTGCGGACACTTTTGACGCGGCGCAAAATGCTCGAATGGGAAACGGCTGCGGAATCGGAAACGACTTCGGAAGCTGCGACGCTGGTGGATTCTTATCTCGACTGGGCCGTGCTCCTGGCGTTCGCGATCGGGGCATTAGTGGCGGTCAGTCATCCTGCTTCGCTGGCGATCGCGCTGCCGTTCCTGGTTCTGTGGGCGTCCTCGAAAATAATTTGCGATTGGCTGAATCAGCCGCTGGAATCGAGCGCGTCGCCGCTCAAGTCCACGGATCGCGCGCTGCTGCGCAATTCGGCGCTGCGCACTTGGCGGTTTTTCCGCGAGTTCAGCAATCGCGAGGAGCGCTGGTTGGTTCCGGATATCGTTCAGGCTGAGCCGCCGCTGGTGGCGCATCGCGTATCGACGACGAATCTTGGTTTGCTGCTGAATTCGCGGCAAGCGGCTGTTGATCTTGGTTATTTGACGCTCGACGAATTCATTCACGATACGCATGAGACGCTCGCGACCGTCGATCGCATGGAGAAGCATCGCGGGCAGCTTTACAACTGGTACGACAATCGGACGCTCGAGCCGGTGAAGCCGCTGTTTGTTTCGACCGTGGATAACGGCAACTTGCTTTGTTCGTTTTGGACGCTCAAGCATGGATGTCTGGAAGCGGGGAAGCAGCCGCTCTTTGGCGACAATTTGTGGAAGGGCGTTCGCGATTACGTTGAGCTGCTGAGCGAGCTGGCGGCCAAAAAACCGCGCATCCCGGCTGTGTACCGCGCGGTGCAGGATTTGAAGCAGCGATTTGAGGCCTTGCCATCGGATGGATCGGAATGGATTCGCGGGCTATCGACACTTGATCTTGCCGCGGTGATTCTCGAGGAAAAGCTGGCGGACCGTGATTTGCCGGAAGAGATTCGCTGGTGGATCAGCGAGTTCTCGGTGCGCGTCGGGAGCTTGATTCGCATGGTGTCGAATCTCGCGCCGTGGCTATCGCCCGAGTTTGAAGCGATTTGGGTCACGATCGATCGAGCGCACCGTCCGGAACTGAAGAGCTTGACGGTGGAATCGGCTGCGCGGATGCTGCAAACCTTGGATGAGCATCTGGCGTCGCTCTCGGGCAGCAGAAAACTTACCGACGAAGCGAGCGCTGCTTTGCCGCACCTGCGCACGGCGATGGCGCGCTCGCGGGAAATGCACGCGCGGCTTGCGGCGACGCTCGCGGAGCTTGCCGCGCACGCGGCCAGGCTTGCCGAGGCGATGGATTTCAGCTTCCTTTATAACGCGAAGAAAAAGATGGTTTCGATCGGCTATGACGGCGATGAGAAGGCGGTCAGCAAGTATCACTACGATTTGATGGCTTCCGAAGCGCGGGCGGCGGTTTTCTGCGCGATTGCGAAGAATGAAATGCCGCAGGATGCCTGGTTTCAGCTGGATCGCACGCAGACGAATTGCCAGCGCGAGGATGTTTTGGTCTCCTGGACCGGCACGATGTTTGAATATTTGATGCCGGCGTTGTGGATGCGCACTTATCCGGGGACGATGCTGGATCACAGCGCGCACGCGGCGGTGCTGGCGCAGCAGCGCTACGCTCGCGGCAAATCGATTCCTTGGGGGATTTCGGAATCATCGAGCGCGCAGCGGAATCCGGATGGGCACTATCGTTACTTTGCGTTCGGCGTGCCGGGGCTGGGGTTGAATCACGATGGGGCTTCGGATGAGTTGGTGGTTTCGCCTTATTCTACTTTTCTGGCGCTGGCGGCTGATCCGCGCGGGGCGATTAGCAATCTTGAGCGCATGAAGAAAATGAATTGGCTCTCGACTTATGGATTCTACGAGGCTGGGGACTTTACGCCTTCGCGGCAGGTGCGCGGGGAGCGGCATCAAGTGGTGCGCAATTGGATGGCGCATCACCAGGGCATGACGCTTTTGGCGATTGCCAACGCGCTTTGCGATTCTTCGATGCAGCGGCGGTTTCATGCGGAGCCTGGGGTGATGGCTACCGAGCGCTTGCTGCACGAAAAGCAGCCCACGCGGCGGACGGTGATTTCGAATCTGCTCAGCTGGAAACATTCATGGACCGAATTGATTGCCAAGCGGCCTGATTTTCTGCGGCGCGATTATTGGGGAGCTTGCCCGGAACCGGCACGCGAGGTTGAGCAGGGGTTTGTGCGGCAAGGTTGATCGTTTTGCGAGTGAGTTGAAGTCATCTGGCTTTGTTGACATCGTGCGCGTTTGCGAGGCCGATGGAACGTGGAGAATGCCGGATCGCGTTACGTCGACCCAAATAGGCCACATTTTCGCACGTGTTAGATGGGCGGGCGAGGCAAGCCATCGCCTCTACGCGGGGAGACTCCCACCTGGAAACACAAGACCTTGGCGGCTAAACCCTACTTGATTCTGCGTCGGTTTCGGCACGACTGAAGTCGTGCCCTGACAACCCGACGCCACTTCACTAGTTCTCAGGTCGGATCCTCCTGGCTTGCGCGTTTAGCCCGCCGTCCTTCCCGTCGCTAAAGCATCTGGTCGAATCTTCCGATAATTGCTGAAGAAGGTGTGCCTCGGCGGCGTTGCCGGGAACTTGATTTGTATGCGAAATCTTGCGTCGATGGTTCTGTTCGGATGTTGTCTCGCCGGCGGAGCTTTGCCGGCGTTGGCGCAGTGCAAAGGCGACGCGGACGATCAGACGATCACGCCGAGTCCGAGTCAGCCGACCGTCACGGATTCGCCGGACCCGATTGCCAAAGGTGTTGCGGCGCTGGAGTACGGCTGGCAGCAAGATTGGATCGGCGGCGAGGCGCGGGTGAGAGGCTCGGGCGTGCTTTTCAAGATGGGGCTGATTTGCAATTTTGAATTTCGGGCCTTCTTCACGGCGTGGCAATCGGCGGTGATTCCTCCGCAATATCCGGTGGATGGGATTGGCGATACTTGGTTTACCGGGCAGTACCGGGTTCACCGGCAGAGCGCGAAAGCCCCGGCGTTTTCGATCCAATATACGTTTAAGCAGCCCACTGCGGATTCGCGGAAGGGATTGGGCTCGGGACAGCGCGATCATATCGTGGCTATGTCGGCGGGAAAAGACTTCGAGGGGTTTTCGTTTGCGTTTGAAACGAAGTACATTTTGTTCGGGAAAGCCGACAGTGAACCATTCTCGCGGCGGCAGGAATATTCGCTGGAAGCTTCACATGACCTGGTACGGCATTTATCGCTGACCGGCGAAATTTACGGCGATACGCGCAGCTCCACGGGCGAGCCTGGGATTGTGTCCTCGTTGTGGGCTCTCAGCTACAGCCCGAAGCCTCGCGTGATTTTTGATTCCGGGATGGATTTCGGAGTGACGCACGGCGCGCCTTCGAAGCGATTTTTTGCTGGGGTTAGTTATGCGCTTGGGGACGTCTACAAAGCGCTCCGGCATCAGCGGCCCTGATTCTGAACGAACTCGCATTGCGTTTCATCGTCGTACACCCTACTCCGTTGTGAAACATCGGGCGGCGCGGCATTTGTTGATCCTGTGGGACTTCCCGTTGGCTCTCGGTTTGCAATTCATCTGTTACCGGCGAGTTTTGTCTCGTCGGAGCTGGCACGCCTATCCCACGTGCGGCTCTGTTTTTGCTCTCGTCTGGGATTCTGAGGATTATGCGAACACTCACGTTGACGCTGTTAATCGGGGTATGCCTCGCCGGCATTTCTTCGCCTTTGTCTGCGCAGTGCAAGACTGGCGGGGAAGAGCCGGTTGTTGCGGCTAGCCCCAGCCAGCCGGTGGTTACGGATTCGCCGGATACGATCGGGACCGGCGTTGGCGAATTGGAATATGGATGGCAGCGAGCTTGGCTGGGAGCCGGGGCGGACGCTAGCGGTTCGGGCACGATGTTCAAGATGGGAGTGTTTTGCAATTTCGAGTTCCGCACTTATTTCACCGCGTGGCAGTCGTCGTCTGTGGCGGCGGGGCCGGCGGTGGAAGGTATCGGCGATACTTGGTTGACCGGTCAGTACCGATTTCACCGCCAATCGCGTGAACTGCCCGCGCTGGCGGTGCATTACACATTCAAGCAGCCTACTGCCGATTCGCAGTTGGGGCTGGGTTCGGGGCAGCGCGATCAGATCGTTGCAATTTCGGCCGGGAAAGATTTCCGGCAGACGTCGTTCAACTTTGAAACAAAGTACATTCGATTGGGCCAGCCCGGCGGTGAAGCGGCTTCGCGATATCAGGAGTACTCGTTCAACGCTACTCGCGCGCTAATGCGCAATTTCTCGTTGACTGGGGAAATTTATAGCGACACGCGGCACAGTGCGGGCGGCCCAGGGTTGGTATCCACTTTGTGGTCAATCGGGTACAGCCCGAACGCGCGGCTGGTCTTTGATACTGGCATCGATGTCGGGCTGACTCATGGAGCGCCCGACAAACGCTTCTTCGCCGGGGTGTCCTATGCGCTTGGCGACCTCTACAAACCTCTAAGGCATCACCGCCCGCCGTCCGATTAAGACTCATGAAGATTGCCAGGCTCGCGGATGTGTGTCGCTGTGCCTGAACCAATGGCCGACCGGCGGAGCACCTCGCCCGTGCGTCGCATCAGATCGTCACGCCTAGGAGGATGAGATGAGCTGGTTTCTAGATAAAAGGATCGGGACCAAATTGATCCTCGGATTCGCCACGGTGCTGGCGCTGACGGCAGTGCTCGGAGTCGTCGCGATCGCCAAATTGGCCGCGGTCCGAGCGACCACCGTGGACATGGCGGAGAACTGGATGGTTTCGATCAACGCGCTGAACAACATGCGATTTGCGATGGCCACCGCGCGACGAATGGAATTGCGCATGATCATCGCCAAAACAGCTGAGGAGGATGAGGAGCTTGGCCGTAGCGTGGATACTGCGATGGCTGATTTCAAGAAAAACCAGGCAATTTATGTCCCCACTATTACTGGGCCCGAAGAGAGAAAGTTTTACGACGATATCGCCGCGACGTCGGATGAATTCGCCCGGGGACTCGCGCGTGTAAATGAGTTGCAGGCGCACGGCAAAGCGGCGGAGGCGGACCAGCTATCGATGGGCGCGCAAAAGGAATCGTTCGATAAAGCGGCTGCCGCGATTCAGAAGGATATTGATTTCAACAGCCAAGGAGCAACTGCGGCGGAAGCACTCAGCGCGCAGATTTACTCGAGCGCGCGCTGGTGGGTGATGGGACTCCTCGTTGGATGTGTCACTCTCGGATTTGTGCTCGCGACGTGGATCGCGCGAATGATCGCCAGACCGGTTCAGGAGGTCGCCGAAGTGGCGAAGCGTATTGCCGCGGGGGACCTAACGGGATCGGACCTGCTGATCCACAGCCGCGATGAGATTGGCGAACTTTCGGAGAGCATCAACGCGATGCAGCACAGCCTGCGGGATACCATCTCGTCGGTATCTGCGAGCGCGGAACGCATCGCCACTGCGAGCGAGGAATTTTCGGCTACCGCCGCAGAGCAGGCTGCCGGAGCTGAAACTCAGAAGGATCAAACCCACCAGGTGGCTACGGCGATGCAGGAGATGTCTTCTACCGTGCAGCAGGTTTCTGACAATTCGAATAAGGCGGCGGAGGCTTCTCGGAACGCGGCGGATACGGCGCGCAAGGGTGGCTCGATCGTCGATGACACGCTTTCGAAGATGCGGGCCATTGCGGATTCCGTCGGGCAGACCGCGAAGAAGGTGCAGGAGTTGGGCAAGAGTAGCAATCAGATTGGCGAGATTATTGGCGTGATCGACGACATTGCGGACCAGACCAATTTGCTGGCGTTGAATGCGGCGATTGAGGCGGCGCGAGCCGGTGAACAGGGCCGGGGATTCGCGGTGGTGGCCGATGAAGTGCGGAAATTGGCGGAACGCACGAGCAAAGCGACCAAAGAAATCACGCAGATGATTCAGAACATTCAGACGGAGACGAAGAGCGCGGTGGAGGCGATGCAGTCGGGGACGAAGCAGGTGGAATTGGGAGTGGAATCGACGACTAAGGCGGGAAGCTCATTGCAGGAAATCATCACGACTTCGGAGCAAGTGGGAAACATGGTGATGTTGATCGCCACGGCGGCTACGGAGCAGGCCAGCGCTACCGACGAGATCAATTCGAACATCGAGCAGATTGCGAAAATCACGCAGGAGACGGCCACGGGCGCGAATGAATCGGCTAAGGCGGTCCACGAACTCTCGAGCCTAGCCACGGAACTTCATTCCATCGTGAGCAAATTCAAAATCGGCGGCGGCCGCAGCGGGGGACGCCGGGCTGCACCGCAGGCGCGCCGGGCACGGCCGGAAATAGTGCGCGAGGAGGAACGGGAATATGAATCGATGGAGGCGTAGGCGCGCGGCACGGATGCCATGGGGCCGGATTGTTAGGGAGGCGTCCTGGGGCGCTCGGTTGAGCGGTTAGTGGAGAGAGCGGGGTGCGGCGCGGGAAGAGCTTATGAAATTTACAGTGGCCATGAAACTGGCAACGGGATTCGCGTCGATCCTCGCGCTGATGATTGTGACCACGATGGTGGTGCGCCAGAAATCGCTGGAAATACGCAGAGTGGAGACGCTGATCTTAACGGTGACAACTCCGTCGTACCAGCTTTCGACGGCGCTGCAACGGGATTTGAACGTGACGCAGGCGCGAGCGCGCGAAGCCATTCTGTCGGGATCGAACGTGCAGAGAAGCGACGCTGCGTGGACGCGCTATAACGCAGGGTGGGCCGCCATTGATGACGATCTTGCGCAATTAACCGCCTACTCTCCTAAGTGGGCGATTCGGGAAAATGCCGGGCGGCTCGAGGAGATCAAAGGAGAGCTGCCGAAGCTGCGCAAGAATCAGGAAACGTTTATGAAGTTGGCGGCAGGCCGCGAGAAAGACGCGGTGATACGGGCGGGCGATCAGTTTACCGATGTTTGTACGAAAGACAGCCTGGCGATCAAGAAAATCGTGGATGCGATGTCGGGGGCGCAAAAGGATTTGATCGATACCTCGTCGGTCAAACTCGAGAACTTGCAGGATTCGCTGCAAAAGTCGCAGACGGAAACGACTATTGCGGCGATATTCGCGGGTTGTCTGGTGGCATTTTGGGTGAGCCGCATCATTACGTCGGCGACGTCGCGAGTGCTGAAGAGGGCGCGGGCCATTTCGAAAGGCGATTTGTCGGGCGAGCCGCTGGCCATCAATACGCGGGATGAATTGGGCGATTTATCCGAGGCCGTGAACGAGATGCAGACGAATTTGCGCCGGATGATTGCCTCGGTATCGACCAGCGCATCGCGGATTGCCGCGGCCAGTGAAGAACTTTCTGCGACCTCTGCCGAACAAGCTAGCGGGGCCGAAACACAGAAAAATCAGACACAGCAGGTGGCCACTGCAATGCTGGAGATGTCGTCGACCGTGCAGGAGGTTTCCGAGAATTCCAATCGGGCGGCGGAAGCTTCGCGAAAGGCAGCGGAGACGGCCACGCGGGGCGGAGTCATCGTGGAAGGCACGCTCGCGAAGATGCGCGCGATTGCGGATTCGGTGGGAAAAACGGCGACGGTGATTCAGGAACTTGGAGATTGCAGCAGCCAGATCGAGAAAATCGTGAGGCTGATCGAAAATATCGCGAATCAGACGAATCTACTGGCGTTTAATGCCGCCATCGAAGCGGCGCGGGCCGGGGAGCAAGGGCGGGGATTCGCGATCGTCGCGGGTGAAGTGCGCGCGCTGGCGGACCGGACGACGAAAGCCACGCAGGAAATCGCCGGGACGATCGCCACGATTCAGTCCAAAACGAAATATGCGGTGGAGGCCATGCAGACGGGGACCAAACATGTGGAGCTGGGCGTGGAATCTACCGCGCAAGCGGGGGGGGCGCTGCGGGAAATAATTCAGATGTCGGGGCAGGTGGGCGACATGGTCATGTTGATCGCCACGGCGGCGACTGAGCAGGCCAGCGCGACAGAAGAAATCAATTTGAATATCGAACAAATCGCCAAGATCACCCAGGAGACCGCTAACGGCGCGAATGAATCGGCCAAAGCGGTCCACGATCTTTCGGCGCTGGCCACGGAACTCGATGCGATGGTGGGCCAGTTCAAGATTGGCGGCGGCCAGGAAAACGGCCGTGGGACGGGAACGCAATATCGCAACCCGCAGCTCGTTGCCGTGAGCGACGAGCGATCCGAGGAAGAGCTGGTTGAGGTGAAGGCACTGTGAAAGGAGAGCTTGGCGCGGCACTCAGGCGGGTTGCGGGAAACTGCCGACGAAATCGGAAGCGGAGAGGTAGCTCGTTGGGTCCCAGAGGTCCTGACGCACGGTCGCGCCGGGGACGCCAAAACCAAAATGTAGATTCCTCACCGCTAAAGGGGATTCGGGATGACGGCGAAGGCGGCAGCAGCGTTGGCGACGAGCAAGCGCTATAGATCGCGCTCGAGTTCTTACAGTTGCATCACAATTTGAAAAGGAGCTCAGGAATCATGCGTACATCCGAAACAGAAATCGTCAAGCACGGTCCTCAAACGACGCGTTCGGACGAGTTATTGCAGTTGGTCAGCTTCAACCTTGATAACGAGGAATATGGACTGGAAATTCTGCGGGTGCAGGAAATTATTCGCATGCAGGGGCTCACGCGGGTGCCGAATTCGCCGGCTTTCGTGGATGGGGTCATCAATTTGCGGGGCAAGGTGATTCCGGTCATCGCGCTACGCAAGCGTTTTGGGTTGGCGGCGCACGCGAATGACAAGCAGACGCGCATTGTGGTCACCGAAGTTAGCGGCGCCATCATTGGATTCGTGGTGGATTCGGTGTCGGAAGTATTGCGCATTCCGGCGAACACCATTGAGCCTGCACCGCGGCTTGGCAACGTGAACCAGGAATTTGTGGCTGGCGTGGCCAAGCTGGATGGGCGGCTGCTGATTTTGCTGGATGTGGAGCGGGTGATGACTGAGGAAGAGAACTCGGCGCTGGCTTCGCCGCAGGAACTGCTGCCGAGCGCGGTGGCCGAGGAAGGCGTGCTGGTGCACGCATAAAATTCGTTTTCAGTGCAAAGATTTTGAGGCCACTTTAGACCGCCGGAAACACACCCTTAGCGGCTAATGACGTTGCGGAAAAAGTCCAGCTGCAAGCCGTGTGCGGACAAAAGGAAAAGCACAGGAGATTTCAAATTTCAAATTTCAGATTGAAGAAACGGCAAATTCCAATCGAAACGCCAACGCGAACGCAAATACCAACGCAAATACCAACGCGAACGCAGATCCCTCACCCCTAAAGGGGATTCGGGATGACCGCCGTGAGGTCTTTTTCCGTGGCCTGTAAAGCCGAATGTAGTCTGCGATGCTTTCGGCACGACTGAAGTCGTGCCCTGACTAAGCTTTCGAGTGTTCACACCGTGGCGTTGGCCGAGGTTTGATGTCGCGGGCCACGTTTCAGACTGGCACTTCTTTTTTCTTCGAATTCCGCAGCAGAGTAATCCGAATTGGCCGATAGATACCACGGGGGAATTGTCGGCATTACTTCGGCGAAAGCCTGCGATGAGCCAGCAAATCGAACAAGACGCCGAACTGCTGCAGGATTACCTCACGGAATGCGAGGAGATCTTGCAGCAACTGGATCAGGATCTCGTCGCCATTGAATCGACTCCGGATGATGCGGAGATGCTGAACCGCATTTTCCGTGCGTTTCACACGATTAAAGGCACTTCGGGCTTCCTGGGTTTCAATCACATCGTTGAACTCACGCATCATGCGGAAGACGTACTGAACATTCTCCGCAAGGGCGAGCGCAAGGTGACTCGGCAGGTGATGAATGTCCTGCTGGCGGCGCTCGATCAGCTTCGCCAGATGATCGGCGATGTGCGCGGGGGCTCTTCTCGCGAATATAAAATCGAAGGGCTGGTCCTGGATCTGCAAGGTTTGCTGCAAGCGGACGCGAGCGTTCCCGCCGCACAAGCTGCCACGCCGGCATCAACGAACTCGTCAACTTCGAAAGAAATCGCTTCGAGCGAATCGCGCGCTGCGGGCGAGGATTTGCAGACGATCGAACGTGGCCAACAAGCGCATCAAAAAGAACTGCCGGCAAAAGGCGGATCGTCGGCCGTCGAAGCTACGCGCACCATTCGCGTGGATGTTGGCAAGCTGGATGAACTGATTAATCTGGTCGGCGAGCTGGTGCTGGAACGCAACCGCTTGCTGCATCTCAGCCGCGGTTTTTCGGAACGGCAGTTGTCTGACGATCGATTCGAATCTTCGCTGCTGCAAGCCGCGGCGCGCCTGAGTTTTATCACCGACGAACTGCAAACCGCTGGACTGCGCACGCGCATGATTCCCGTGGAAGCGATCTTCCGTCGGTTCCCGCGCATGGTACGCGATCTGGCCGGAGCGCTCGGCAAGGAAGTCGATTTGGTGATTCAGGGCGAGGACACGGAACTGGACAAAACCGTGGCGGAGCAAATCGTCGATCCGCTGGTGCATTTACTGCGTAATTCCTTGGATCACGGCATTGAGATGCCTACGGTTCGCGTCGAGCGGGGCAAACCGGCTCGCGGGACGCTGCGCGTGGAGGCGCGGCAAGAAGGCGACAACATCGTCATCGAAATTGAAGATGACGGCGCGGGGATGGATCACACCCGCATCGCGAAGAAGGCGATCGAGAAGGGGCTGATTTCGCAGGAGCAGTTGGCGGCGATGAGTTCTCGCGAAGTGCTGGACTTGATTTTTCTTCCGGGCTTTAGCCTCGCGGAAAAAGTGAGCGATGTGTCCGGGCGCGGCGTGGGAATGGACGTGGTGCGCTCGAATATGAAGAAATTGAACGGCGCAGTCGAGATTGACAGCGAGCTGGGCAAGGGTTCCTGCATTCGTCTGCGGCTGCCGCTTACTTTGGCGATTCTTCCCGTGCTGCTGGTTTCCGCCGGGGTGGAAACTTACGCGCTTCCACTGCGCTCGGTGGTCGAAACGATTCGCATTCGAGCCTCGGAAATTCACCGCGCGAACGGGACCGATATGCTGCGTCTGCGGGACCGCATGATTCCAGTCTGCTGGCTGCATCAAGCGATCGGCTTGCCGACGAAGGCGCGATCGCCCGAGACTCTGCTGCGCGTCGTGGTGCTCACCGCCGGGCAGCGCAGGGTCGGCTTGGTCGTTGACCAGTTGGTGGGCCAAGAAGAAACGGTCATTAAATCCGTGAGTTCGCACCTGCGGAATGTTCCTGGTCTGGCTGGGGCGACGATCAGCGGGGATGGCGAAGTGCGGCTGATTCTCGATCCCGCGGGACTTCTTAGTCATATTGAAGAAAGCCTAAGCGTACGGAGCTGAATCGCATGCCTATTGAAAAACTAGCGGCTCCGATGCCAGATACGCACGAGGAAGACCTGAAGGATCCCGCCCTGGCGAAGATTCGCGACTTGATTTACCGCATGTCGGGAATCTTTCAGACCGATAACAAGTTTTATCTGCTGGCGAACCGCTGCCAGCGGCGCATGGCCGCGCTCAAATCGGGCACGTTTGGGGACTATCTTGAGTATCTCACCACGCGTCCCAATCGCGATGCCGAGATGCGCGCGCTGCTCAACGAAATCACCATCGGTGAGACCTGCTTTTTCCGGAACCAGCCGCAACTGGACGCGGTCCTCAAAGTCATCCTTCCCAAACTGACGGCGATGAAGTCCAAGCAATCGTTCAAGAAAATTCGCGTGTGGAGCGCGGGGTGTTCGACGGGCGAAGAGCCTTACACGCTCTCGATCCTTTTTCTGGACCAGCTGGCGTACAAACTCAAAGGCTGGTCCGCGGAAATTGTGGCCACCGATCTGAACGATAATTCGCTGGTGAAATGCCGCGAAGGCAATTATTCCGACTATGCCTTGCGCAACACCACTCGCGATTGGCGCGATAAATACTTCGAGCCGGTCGACCAGCTTTTCCGGGTGAAAGAGGAAGTGCGCGCGCTGGTGAAATTCGAGCGCTTGAATCTTCAGGATCAGGCCAAGATTTTATTTATGAAGGGCTTCGACATTATTTTCTGCTGCAACGTGCTGATCTACTTCGATGGCACTTCGAAGCGCAGGACCGTCGAGCATTTCTATAATGCTTTGCTGCCGGGCGGATATTTCTTTCTGGGGCACTCGGAATCGCTGTATGGCATCAACGACCGCCTGCGCTTGGTGCATTTTCCCAATGCCACGTCGTACTACAAGCCGATTCCGGGCGAGCCTGCGGGAGAAGCGCAATGAATACAGCGACGAGCGAACTCCTGAACCGCAAAGTGGGCGAACTCCATAACTTGCCCGCGATGCCGGCGGTGCTGCGATCGCTCAGTGAATGCTTGAGCCAGGACGCCGAAATGGTGAGCATCGATAAAGTGGTGGACCTGATTTCGTATGACAAATCGCTGGCCGGGCAATGCTTGCGGATGGCGAACTCCGCGCTGTTTCAACGGAAGTCCAATATTGCGTCGATTCGCGAGGCGGTGGTCGCGTTGGGGATCCGAAATATACGCGATCTGGTTTATTCCGTCAGTCTGCCGAAGCTTTTCGCGGGCACCAAGCACGGCATGGCTCCCGTTACGTTCTGGCGGCACGCGCTGGGCACCGCGCTGATCAGCCAGCATTTCGCCTACCGGCTGGGCATCAAGCCTCAGGAGAGATTTTATTTGGCCGGGCTGCTGCACGACATCGGAATTCTGGTGAATGCCCTGCTATTTCCGAAAGAGTTCGGAGAAATTTTGGAGGCTGCCAGGGAATCGCAAACGCCGCTTTGCGAAGTGGAGCAGCGCGTGCTTGGGTTTACGCATTGCGAAAGCGGGCGAATTCTAGCCGATATTTGGAAGTTGCCGGAGGACGTGTGCAGCGCGATCGAGTTTCATCATCAACTGCCGAACGAGGAGCACGACCCCGAAACCGTCGCAGTGGTCTACCTGGCCGATCTGCTGTGCCGGTTGCGAGGGCTCGGTTACGGGTACTACGAAGCGCGGGGATTCGATTTGGCGTCGGAGCCATCGTGGCAATTGCTGGCGGCAAAATACCCGGCGGCACTGCGGCTGGATATGGCGCGATTTACCTTTGAGCTGGACGGCTTCGCCGTGGAGGTCGAGGCGTTGGTCGATTCCATTTTTTCCACGGAGCGGCACTCATGAGTGCGCTCCGCGCCCAGGGCCATCTCAAGTGATTCTAGGAGAGAGTCGTGAAGAAACTTAAAGTTCTCATCGTGGACGATTCCGCGGTCATGCGCAAAATCGTCGAACGGGCATTGCGTCAGGCGGGACTCGAAATTGGCGAGGTGCTGGAAGCCAGCAACGGGGCCGAGGCGCTCGTCGAGGTCGAAAAGGGTTCGTTGGACATCATTTTGAGCGATATCAATATGCCGGTGATGGACGGCCTCGAGTTTCTAAAGAATCTATCGAAGGTCGAAGCCGGCAAGGGCGTACCCGTCGTCATGATTACCACCGAAGGGAGCGAAGCTCGGGTGGTCGAAGCACTCTCGGTGGGTGCCAAGGGTTATATCCGAAAACCATTCACGCCGGAGCAGGTCAAAGAGCGAGTGGCGCCGCTAATCGGAGTCTTGAAATGAGCTCAACGATGAATCGCACCTCCGCTGCTACGGTTCGTCCCGAGGCCGGTTGGAAGTCCATTCTGGAATGCGCGGCGCTGGAAGTGTTTCAAATGATGGCGGGCGCCGACCTGCAACAAGTGCCATCGCCGCCCGATGAACCGAGCGGGCAGCACACCGCCATGGTCGGGCTGGCCGGCGCGCTTTGCGGCATGCTCACGATTCGTCTCGGCGATAGTACGGCCTCGAAGCTCGCCTCGTTTATGCTCGGTGGCGACGCTGCGTCCAATCAATCCACGATTCGCGATGCGCTCGGGGAGCTGTGCAACATGGTCGCAGGCAATTTCAAATCGAAAATCAGCACGCTTGCCGATCATTGCATGCTTTCCGTGCCCACGGTGATTTCCGGGGAGGATTATGTGATGGAAGCGGCTGAGCCGAGCGAGGGCTTTCGAGTAGCGCTTTCTCTGGACGGCCAGCTCATCTGGGTTTCGATCGTGATTCACACTTAGACTCGAGAGTAGTAGGCGTAACCCAAATCTGGAATTAGCCGACGCGGTAATTTCACGCCGCTGCAATCCCTTATTCTCCGCACGAAAGCGGATTTCCATCCTCGCTGCCCGGTTGACGAAGTTTGGGCCTCCCGTTAAACTAAATTTGGGTCGCGCGAGCGGCCCGCTTTTGTTTTCCGCACCGGTTGGGAGGTCGTACAATTGGCAGTACATCAGATTCTGGATCTGATTATCCTGGTTCGAGTCCAGGCCTCCCAGCCAATCTAGCGGCAACCCCGAAAAGCCACTCAAATCATGCGGGCCGGGAGGATTTATGTATGCCAAAACAGTTGCAGCCCTGGCCGCGATCGCGTTACTGATGCCGGGCTCATTTTCACTCGCGAACGATCCAGGTTGCATATCGGCCACACAAATCAAGCTCATCACGCCATTTCAATCCGGCAATCTGGGAATTGGTTTTGCGGTCACTGCTCGCGGGGATGGCGAATGCTTTGCGCGTTCTGCGGCAATTCCCGGCCGGCCGGATGCCTGGCGTTGCTCGATCGGGAATGCGATCCATGATCCTTGTCTGCAGAATATTCTTGGCGATTCGAAAGTGCTCGCTTGTCCGGACACTCCCTGGTCCGCCAACGTGAGTCTTCTTGCTTTGACGCGACCGTTGCCTGCTGATCCGTCTATCAATGACGGCGCGCAAAAGTCGCTGAAGGACACTGTGCCGTGGGCGCTGGAGATGGCGAATGGGCAGCGCTGCACGTTGTTCACCGGAGCGACTGCGCCGATCGCGGGCATGCGCATCAATTACGGCTGCCCCGGCGGATTCATCGCGGTCGGGAATATCGATCGCAGCCGTGCGGACTGGCGGATTTTCTTTCAGGGAGAGAAATCGATATCGCTGGAACTGACGGATATTGCCGTCGCGTGGTATTAGCCGGCGCTCACCAAAGGCGCTTGGGGGTCAATTTCGCCGTCATTTCCATCACGCGGCGATAGTAGTCGCACTGAGATAATTCTCTCGCCGCGTCCTCGTCCACAACGAAAGTCACATCCGGATGCAGCTGCAGCGCCGAAGCGCTCACCGACGCGGTGATTGGCCCTTCGATGGCTTTCGCCACGGCTTTGGCTTTTGCTTTTCCGGAGGCGATCAGCATGATGTGGCGCGCTTCGAGAATAGTGCCGATTCCCATGGTGATTGCGGCGGTGGGCATTTCTTCGCCGCGCGCGAAATCGCGGCAATTGTCGGCGAGCGTCGAGCGGCTCAAAGTCTTGGGGCGAGTGCGCGAGGCGAGGCTTGAGGACGGCTCGTTGAAACCAATGTGGCCATCACGCCCGATCCCGAGGACCTGCAAGTCGATGCCGCCTGCCTCGCGAATAGCCGCTTCGTAGCTGGCGCAATATTCCTCGTAGCCGGTTTGAATGCTGCCGTCGGGAATGTGGATCTGGGCCGGCGGAATATTGACGTGGGAGAAAAAATTCTGGTGCATGAAGCTGTGAAAGCTGTGCGGATGGTCGGGAGCCAGGCCGATGTACTCGTCGAGATTGAAGGTCACTACCTTCGAAAAATCCAGAGCCTCCTCGCGATGCATGCGCGACAGCTCGCGATACATTCCGATAGTCGTGCCGCCGGTGGCCAAACCGAGGACCAAAGCAGGATCGCGTCGCACCCACGCGGCGATAATCCGCGCCGCCGCTGTACTCACGCAATGATAGTCAGTCTGCAAAAGGACGAGCATGCCAGAATCACCTCGACGGCCGCTATTCTACCGGAATTGCGCCGCACTTGTAGGGGAGGCGTGTTTAGGCCCTCCCGCTTTTCGGCCCAGTGCGCCCTGACCACAACATCGCAACTTCCAGAATTGCCGCGGCGCGCTCGGTGCAGACGGCCGTTCCATGGAAATTTTTGGAACGCCTCAATCTCGCCACGAAGAGGGCCGAAAAGCGGGACGGCTAAAGGCGCCTCCCCTACAAAACCATCCTCATTACGACTATTATCCTCGACTGCAGAATTATGGCATCGGAAACTAACATCCAGGCTGCAATCCTGGCCGGCGGACTTGGCAAACGGATGCGGCCGCTTACCGAATCCATGCCCAAACCGATGATCGAAGTGCGCGGCAAACCATTCCTTCATCATCAATTTGAGTTGCTGCGCTCCTTCGACATCCGGCGCATCGTCTTGCTGGTTGCTTACCTTGGCGATCAAATTGAAAGACATTTCGGCGACGGTTCCACACTCGGGTTGCATCTGAGTTACTCGCACGAGCCGGAGCCTCTCGGAACCGGGGGCGCGCTGAAAAATGCCGCGGCGATGCTGGATGAGGAATTTCTACTGCTCAACGGCGACACATACCTCGCCATTGATTACGCGGCGCTTGCGAAGACGTTTCGTGCGAGTGGGGCCCTGGCCATGATCGTCGCGTATGGAAATACTGATGCGCGAGTGCCCAGCAATCTGGCACTCTCTGCCGACGGCGGCGTGGCAGTGTATCGCAAGCGCGATCCAAGCGGCCTCACGCACGTGGACTCCGGCGTGATTGCGCTGCGCCGCGGGGTGCTCGCGGAAATTCCGGCCGGCTGCAAATGCTCGCTCGAAGAGGAAATCTTTCCCAAGCTGATCGAAAGAGGCCAAATGGAAGCGTGGGTCACAACCGAGCCGTTTTACGACATGGGCAGTCCGGCAGGACTTGAGGCCTTGGCAAAGAGGCTCGGATGATTCTTTCGAAAACTCCCTTTCGAATCAGTTTCGCGGGCGGCGGCAGCGATTTGCCGGATTTTTATCGACGTCGCGCGGGCGCGGTAGTGAGCACCACGATCGACAAGGCCATGTACCTCGCCATCCATCCCTATTTCCACGACAAAATTCGCATCAAGTATTCGCGCACCGAAGACGTTATGAAAGTTTCCGATATCGAACATCCGCTGGTGCGCGAATGTTTGCGCGTTGTCGGCCTCGGCAGTGGAATGGAGATTGCCAGCTTCGCCGACGTGCCCGCGGGAACGGGCATGGGCTCGAGCAGCGCGTTCACGGTAGGTCTGCTGCACGCGCTCGAAGGACTGGCTGGAAAAAAACCGAGTGCGGAAGAACTTGCCGTCGCCGCTTGTGATATCGAGATCGCGCGAGTGAAGGAGCCGATTGGCAAGCAGGATCAGTATGCGTCGGCGTTTGGTGGATTGAATTTAATTCGATTTCACCCTGATGAGCGCGTCGAAGTACGGCCGATCGCTTGCTCGGACGCAACGCGCACGGCGCTTGAGCACCGCCTCATGCTTTTCTACATCGGCCGGGAGCGCCCCGCGAGCACCATCCTTGCCGAGCAATCGCGCAACATGTCCGACAAAGAGAAGTTCTCGCGCGTCACAAAAATGGCCGGTTTGGCCGAAGATCTTTGCCGCGCCCTTGAAAAAAACAATCTCGATTCATTTGGAGAAATGTTGCACCAGGGCTGGCTCCTGAAATCGACTTTGGCGCAGGGAATTACCAACGAAGGAATCGATTCGTATTACCAACTTGCTCGCGAAGCAGGAGCGCAAGGCGGCAAACTTCTAGGCGCGGGCGGCGGCGGATTTCTGCTCGTTTACGCGCCGCCCGAAAAGCAACCGGACGTCCGCGCCGCTCTCCGCGAGTTGCGCGAAATGCCCTTCGCGATGACTCGCGAAGGCTCGAAAATCATTTACAGCGACGGCCAGCACGGCCCCATCCTCGCGCGCTCCGAATTCATCGATCATTTGAATTGACTGACACGGCTCGATTCGATGGCGCGAAGCTACATGACACCATAAGATAAGTTGTGCCATAATACGCGCACTATGAATACCCAGCCTGAGACGTACCCTCGCAAGTACTGGTGTGTTCGCGCTCGCTCATTTCCCGTGACTGCTGGACTCGTTCTGGTTTTACTCGTACTTGCGCCAAATCTCTGCGGACAAGAGTCCGGATCGCAGATCGACGGCGTCGCGCTGGATCTGATCCAGCAGGGCGATGACGCGTTGAAGGCCGGACACTAGGACAAAGCGGCATCCGCTTTTCGAAAAGCGAATAAATTGCGGCACGACTCGTGCTTCGAGTGCTGGATGGGGATCGCGCAGAGCGAAAGGATTTCTAGGGATCGCATGGGTGCTTGGAAATCCGCAGGGAGGGCGCTCGATGCGGCGAAAGATGACTCGCAAAAAGCGCAGGCTCACGATCTGCGCGGTCTGGTTAAGCTCGCAGACGTTCAAGCTCGAGCCGACTCGACGCACGTAAGCGAAGAGGCTTCAGGGATGTACTTAGAATTAAAGTCGAACGCGCCACCTCTCGATAAAATTTCAAAACAGGAGATTTCGGAAGCCGATCAGGAATACCGGACTGCCGTGGAGCTCGATCGGGAAGACGCCGGGCATCACGCGGGATTGGCACGGGTTTTGTTCTTCGAATCCCGCGACGAGGACGCAAAGCGAGAAGCGCAAGCGTATCTGGAGCTTGCTCCCGACGGTCAAGACAGCCGGTGGATTCGCACCGCGCTGAAGGATCCCCGGCGAGCGCGGAATTATTTCGCGCCGGCGTTCGTGGTCACCACGCTTTCCGGAGAGGTTATCTCGCTCGAAAGTCTGGCGGGGAAATTCGTAGTTCTCGATTTCTGGGCAAGCTGGTGCGTACCTTGCCGCGAATCCGTCGATGATCTGAAATCGCTTACGAGGAAATATTCCAAGAACAGCGTTGTATTGTTGAGCGTCAGCGCTGACCAGGATGCGCAGGAGTGGCGCGACTACATTGCGCGGCGAAAAATGGATTGGGCTCAGTACTGGGACAAGGACCTGAAAATTGGCCAACTTTTCCGTGTGCGCGAATATCCGACTTACATCGTGATTGACGGCGATGGAGTAATTCGCGACCGCATCAGGGGAAGCAACCCTGAGGAAAGCGTGGTCCACAGACTCAAGGAAGCTCTTCAGGAACTTACACCGCAAAAAGGCAGCTAGACAAGATACCGAGTAATTACCGCGCAGTTCCGGATTGCTCTCGCCGCAATGCTGGTATATCTTGGAAATATCAGGCGTTCGACCGAAAGGCATCCGTGGGGAAAGACGGAAAAGCGGTTTCGGCTGCTCCGGCGCGTTTTTTGGCGTCGCGCGATTATATTGACGAACTGCGGGCGATTCTTGACCGGCTCGATCACGCGATGGTGGATCGCTTTACCGAGGCCATCTGGCGGGGATACGAGCAGGGCAAAACGCTTTTCATTTTCGGCAACGGCGGCAGCGCGGCGCTAGCTTCCCATCTCGCAACCGACATTGGGAAGGGAACTATTGCGGGAGCGCGCGCGCGTCTGCGAGTGATCGCGCTGACCGACAATGTTCCGTTAATGACGGCGTGGGCGAACGATAGCGGCTACGAGCATATTTTTTCGGAGCAGCTTCGCGGGCTTGTGCAGCGCGGCGATCTGGCCTTTGCAATTTCCGGCAGCGGCAATTCGAAGAATGTAGTGCTCGGGCTTGAAGCGGCGCGCGAAGCGGGTGCGACCGCGATGGTTCTCACCGGCTTCGACGGCGGCCGCGTGAAAGAGCTTTGCGAGCTGTGTCTGGTTGTGCCCTCGCATAATATGCAGCATGTGGAAGACGCGCATCTTTGTGCTGCTCACGCCATTTTCACAGCGGTACGCGAGCGCATGATGCGCCCGAGCGGAGAGTAACGCATTGATTTGCGCCGCAATTTCCTCGCGCCGGCTCGTATGCTGAAGGCCGTGATCTTTGATCTCGACGGCGTGATCGCCGATAGCCATCCCATCCACGAAGCTGCCTGGAAGACGCTATTCGCGGAGCAAGGCCTGGATGCCGAAAATTTGAATCTTGATTTTCTGTATGCCGGGCAACCTCGCGGCGAAATCTTTCGCCATTTTTTCGGACAACTGCCTGATGCGAAATTTGAAACGCTGAGCCGGCGCAAGGATGTGCTATATACCGCGCTGGTCGGCACGCTTCAGCCCAAGCCCGGATTGGTCCGCGTGCTCGGCGAACTGGCGGCGGCGGGCGTCGTGATGGCTGTGGGAACTTCGGCGCAGCGCCGGCGCACGCTTGAAACGCTCGATCACTTCGGCATCGCCGGACGTTTCGGCGCGGTGGTGACCGGCGATGACGTCGGCGCGACGAAACCCGCGCCGGAAATATTCCTGCGCGCCGCCGAACTGATTCACGCGCAGCCTTCAAACACGGTTGTCGTGGAGGATTCACACATCGGCATCGAAGCCGCTCGCGCCGCGGGAATGAAATGTGTCGGCTATGCGCCGCCGGAACGGATCGAACAACTACGCAAAGCTGGAGCGGATGATTTGATTCTGGAGTTTCCTCCGAGCGCCGTGGAATATTTCTCGCGAATCGCCGGGCTCGACGCGCCACCGCAGGGCGTCGCAAATCAAAAAGCGGGCAGCGCCGTGCCGGGAGTGAAGGGAGTCTGAAGATTGCTTTGGACCTTCAGCCTTAAGTTCGTTTTCCTCTGTGTAGTCCTGGGCGTCGCCGCGATCGGCACGATTTCCTCGTCGGTTTTTCTTATTTTCACACTCATTGGCGCTGGTAAATTTCACCGTGACGCTGAGCGGCAGGCCGCTGAAGCCGCGGCCATTCCGCTGCTTCCGCCGGTCTCCCTGCTGAAGCCGGTGCACGGCGCCGAGGCGCGGCTGAAAGAAAATATCGAGAGCTTCTTCCGCCAGGATTATCCGGATTACGAAATTCTTTTTGCCGCCGATGAAGATGACGATGCGGCTCTCGGAATCGTCCGCGAAATCATGTCGCGTTATCCCAAGATTCGCAGCCGCATCCTGGTCACCGGCCGTCCTCCGTGGCCGAATCCTCCAGCGTATTCCTTCGCCAAAATGGCCGAAGTGGCCGCGCACGACATATTGGTGACCAGCGATAGCGACGTGGAAGCCGCGCCGAATTATTTGCGGGAAGTGGTGCCGCCGATGCTCGATCCCAAGACTGGGATGCTCACATGCCTCTATCGCGGAAAAAATGCCGGCGGATTCTGGTCGGGCCTTGATGCCATCGGAATGTCGGTGGAGATGTCGGCGGGGGTCCTGGTAGTAAATGTACTCGATGGCATGAAATTCGGATTAGGGCCGACGATTGTTGTGCGCAAAGATTCGGTGGAGAAAATCGGCGGGTATCGCGTGCTCGGCGATTATTTTTCGAATGACTTCGTGATCGGCAATCTGATCGAAAAAGCCGGTTACCGCGTGGCGCTCTCGCGGCACGTGATCGATCACGTGGTGCCGCCGATGACGCTGCGGCGCATGTGGGAACGACAAGTGCGCTGGGCCAAAGGCACACGCTATTCACGGCCGAAAGGGCATATCGGCTCTGTGCTGGTGTACGCGATGCCTTACGGAATTCTGGGATTGCTTGCCGCGGCTTCGCTTGGTTGGTGGGAGATCGGGGCGGGGCTGCTGAGCATTGCGATCATCAATCGCTTGATCGAGGCGCTGGTGGTGGGCTGGGGCGTGGCGCGCGATCCGGTCGTGCGGCGCGCGCCGTGGCTTATTCCGATTCGCGATTTGCTCGGCTTTTGCGTGTGGACTTCGAGTTATCTGAGCAAGAAAGCCGTGTGGCGGGATAGCCGCTATGAGCTTGTGGATGGCGGGCGGATAGTTGTGCGGAACACTTCAGGCGGTAGCGAAGGCCGCGGCTAATTCGGAAGGGTGCGTTTGCGCCGCCATTTGAAATAGCCGAGAGTAAGCAGCGCGAGCGCAGTTGCCAACGAGATCGCGTCGCCGAGTGTGCGGTCTGCTGTTCGGATAAAGCGCAAAATGACATCGCTGTGGCCTGCCGGCAGGGATATCTGCATTGGCGCGGTGCAGGGGCTCGTGACGTAGTCGATCGGCGCGCCGTTGCGAGTCGCCTTCCATGCTGGATAAGGATACAGCCTGAGTGCCAGCACCAAGGCCTGCGGAGAATCCACACTGATGAATTTGTACTCGGCTTGCCAGCCTTCGACGTGCAAACGAAAATTCGGCGCGGTCAGCGGCTCGTCGGCATCGGCGTTGAGTGCGGCGGCGCGCTGCGGATTTTCCGGGAGATCGTAGCGGTCGCAACCGGTTGAGACGTATTCGTCGGAGCCTTCGTAGCCCGCGTCGGTGGAAATCGCGCGAGCCACGCCGGGAGTGTCCTGGCTATCCCACCAATTATTTGTGGTCATCCAGGCACCTAGCGCGGCGAGCGCGAGGATTGCGGCGAACCAGGCGGGCCATTTGCGGCGTAGCGGCGAGACCGCAGCGGCGAAGAAAAACGTGGCCGCGAGCGCCAGCGGTGTAAGAGTTCGCCACGGGAACTGCACGAATTTCATTTCGGGCACGTAATGCCAGATAATCGCGGCGACCGGAAACATCAAAATCGCTGGAAACGCGCCGAGCAGGAACAAAATCCAGAATATGGTTCGTCCGCGAAGGCGCTGGCGGGCGGCAAAGACGGCGCTGATGCCGAACACTGCGATGATGATAAGCGCGATCGCAGACATTTTGAAATTGAAAAGGATGAATTCGGGATCTCCGGCCGTGGCGAACAGAAAGTTGTGCCAGGGCTGCAGGTTGAACGTCAACACGTCGGAAATGTTCACCCAACGCTGCTCGTACGCGGCGGGCACAATGTAAAACGCGGCGAGAGCGAAACCGGTCGCGCCCGCCACTATCGCCGGTAAAAGCGCGCGCAATGAACGCTCGAGAATGCAATAAAGTAAAATAATTGCCGCGACGAAGTAGGTGGCGATCACTGCGGCGGGCGCATTCGTTAGCCATATCAGTGCGAAGACGCCGGCGAATCCCGGCACGCGGCGCCAGCCCTCTCGCGCGAGCAAAATTGCGCGCCACACCAGCAACGGGAAAATTGCCCCGGCGAGAAGTTCTGCGAAATCGCTGCGGTAATAGACAATCATCAGGTTGTAGGGATTGACCGCGAACAGAATCGCGGCGGCGATCGCATCGCGAGGCGCGAGCCATTCGCGCGCCAGCCGGTGCATGGAGAAACCCGCGACGACCAGTGCGAGCCAGATGAACGCGTCGGGCACCATATGCCACGGCAGAATCGCGCTGAGCGCCGCCCCGAGAATCCACGACGCCGGCGGATAAAAAATAAAGCGCGGCTCGCCAAAACCGAAATTCGCCCATTCCGCCCAGCGCGGGTAGAGAATTCCCTGGTGCCATTGCTGCGCCACTTCCATCCACGACTCGATGTGAAACTGAAAATCGTGGCCGGAAGCGTTGCCGAGGAAGAATGACGGCGCGATGACCAGCGTGGCAACGGTGGCCAGGCCGAGCAATAGCGCCCAATTTACGTCGATGGCAGATCGCGGCGAGTTCATGCGGACCCGCGAGGATACTGAATCCCGGGCGGCTTGCCAATTGCGCATGCATCTCGCTAAAGTGGCTCGGCTTGGCGCGGGCTATCTGCCGGTTGCCGTTCCAGCCACTGCGTCACCTAATTTTTCCCGAAATTACAGAGACTTCGGAAACTCCGATGACCGCCGAAGAACAGCGCATCAAAGAAAATAACGAGAGGAAAGTGAATTGGTCGCGCTGGGGACCTTATCTCTCGGAACGGCAGTGGGGCACGGTCCGCGAGGATTACAGCGCGAATGGCGACGCTTGGAATTATTTTCCGCACGATCACGCGCGATCGCGTGCATATCGTTGGGGCGAAGATGGCATCGCGGGAATCTGCGACAGGCATCAGCGAATTTGTTTCGCCCTGACGGTCTGGAATGAGCGCGACCGCATTTTGAAGGAGCGCCTTTTCGGCCTGACCAACACCGAAGGCAATCACGGAGAAGACGTCAAGGAATACTACTTCTATCTGGACGCCACGCCGACCAACTCTTACCTGAAGTATCTCTACAAATATCCGCAGAGTGAATTTCCGTACGATCTGCTGCGCGCCGAAAACTCAAAACGCACGCGCAATGATCCGGAATTCGAACTGCTCGACACCGGAATTTTCAACGAAAGCCGCTACTTCGACATTTTCATCGAATATGCGAAAGCGTCGGCGGAAGTGATTCCCATCCGCATCACGGCCATCAATCGCGGACCGGAACCCGCGCGTCTGCGACTGCTGCCCACGCTTTGGTTCCGGAATAAATGGTCCTGGGGAGGCACCGCGCCGGGGGATGCGCGCCCGGCGTTGAAGCGGCTATCGGGATTCGGCGGATTCTCTGTCGTCGAGTTGCAGCAGCCCGACTACGGCACGCGCTGGCTGGCAATCGAAGGCCAGCCCGAACTGCTCTTCACCGAAAACGAAACGAACACCGAGCGCCTGTTCAATGCGAAGAACCGAACTAAGTACGTCAAGGACGGGATCGATAATTACGTTGTCCACGGCATGCTCGACGCGGTGAATCCCGCGCAGACGGGGACGAAAGTAGCCGCACATTTCAAGCTGGAAATTCCAGCCGGCGGAAGCGTCACGCAGCGGCTGCTATTCACCAATCAGGGGCTGCCACCGGGCATCGCGGCGTCCGAGATTTTCGACGCGAACTTCGACAGCGTCTTCGAGCAGCGAAAAAAGGAAGCGGACGAATTCTATGTGCGCCTCGAACGCAGAGGTGTGAGCGCCGATGCCGTCAACGTGCAGCGCCAGGCCTTCGCCGGATTGCTTTGGAACCGCCAGTCGTATCATTACGACGTCAAACGCTGGCTGGATGGCGATCCTACGCAGCCGCCACCCGCGCCGCAGCGCCGCTTCGGCAGAAATCACGACTGGACGAATCTTTATAATGCCGACGTAATTTCAATGCCGGATAAATGGGAATATCCCTGGTACGCCTCGTGGGATCTCGCATTTCACTGCGTCGCGCTAGCCATGATCGATGTGCAATTTGCCAAAGACCAGCTCATCTTATTTTTGCGCGAATGGTATATGCATCCGAACGGGCAGATCCCCGCGTACGAATGGGAATTAAGCGACGCGAACCCCCCAGTGTTTGCGGGCGCGGCGCTGCGCATCTACGGGATCGAGCGGCGCATGAGCGGAACCGGCGACCGAAACTTTCTCGAACGCGTATTTCACAAACTATTGCTCAATTTCACCTGGTGGGTGAATCGCAAAGATCCGCAAGGATTGAATGTGTTCGAAGGCGGATTCCTTGGTCTCGATAATATCGGCGTCTTCGATCGCTCGCGGCCGCTGCCCGGCGGATTCCGTATCGAGCAATCCGACGGCACCAGTTGGATGATGGCCTATTCGCTGAGCATGATGAGCATCGCGCTGGAGTTGGCCAAAGAGGACTCCGCTTACGAAGACGTGGCCAGCAAATTCTTCGAGCACTGCGTGCACATCTCCGATGCGATGAACAACATCGGCGGCGAAGATATCGGCCTGTGGGACGACGAGGACGGATTTTATTACGACGTGCTGCAAATGCCCGACGGCAATCACGTGAAGATGAAAGTGCGATCGATGGTGGGACTGATTCCGCTCTTCGCCGTGGAAACATTGGAGCCGGAGGATATCGCGGGACGGACCGGGTTCATGAAACGCATGCAATGGTTCCTCGATCATCATCCCGAAGTCGCGAATCACATCGACGCCAGCATGCATTCCGACACAGGCGTGCGCCGCTTGATCGCCCTGGTTAACAAGACCCGGCTGGTGCGTGTACTGCGTTACATGCTCGATGAAAATGAATTTCTCTCGCCGCACGGGATCCGTTCGCTTTCGAAAATCCACGCACAAAAGCCGTATGAACTGAGTTTGGACGACTCCGTGCATCGAGTGTCCTACGAGCCGGCGGAGTCATCGTCGGATTTGTTCGGAGGCAATTCGAATTGGCGCGGGCCCGTTTGGGTGCCGTTGAATTTTCTGATCATCGAAGCGCTGCAGCGTTACGACTATTATTACGGCAAGGATTTCAAAGTGGAGTGCCCCACGGGCTCGGGGAAATACATGACGCTGTGGGAAGTCGCCAGTGAACTTTCGCGCCGCCTATCGCGATTGTTTCTCCGTCGCGACGGAAAACGCGCCATCTACGGCGGCGCGCAAATTTTCCAGAACGATCCGAACTGGCGCGACCTGATTTTATTCTACGAATATTTCAACGGCGACAACGGCGCAGGCCTAGGCGCAAATCATCAAACGGGATGGACAGCCCTAGTAGCAAAGTTGCTGGAACAAAGCGGAGAGTAAGTAGCGCCGGCGTCCCCGCCGGCATCTTGCGACGATAAAAGCAGGCCAAAGTCGCACTCGCGGGCGGACTACAACTTCCTGACTATTTGCGCTCCGCTGCTTCGACGAATTCGACCAATACTTTTCGTCCATCCGGCCGCTCAACCAAAAAGAAATTAACGCGCGTCCCATCAGCCCCGGCCCGCGTGGCCGGATAAAGCGGCTCGACGCCAAAAGCCGAGCGAATGCGGTTCGTAGCCGAATCGCAATCCTTCGTTTCCAGCTCGACCTGTTGAATCCCCTCGCCAAATTTCGTCAGAAATCTCGCAATGGCCCCGCTTCCGGCAGCGTCCTTGGTAGTCAAGATGTCCAGCCGCAGAATCGCGCCAAAGTGCAGCTCGAATTCGCGTGCATCCTGATCCGCTGGCACATTCGCGAGCACTACATTGCCGTTGGCCGCGCGGATTTTCTCGAAAGTCTCCGGATTCACGGCCACGCCAACCGTAACCCGCGGGCGCGGGAAGTAAAGCAGCGAGCTCAACTCAGCCTCGCGGCGCCACCCCGCGAGAATCGGATCCACGAGTTCGCGGCCCTGCGCAAAAAGCTCCTCGCCGGCGCGCGTGCGTATTTGCAAGTCCGGTGAAAATAGGCGGGCGATCGAAGAGGCTGCTTCCATCAGGCGGTTAAGCGTTGCGGCTTACGATCCAGGCTTTTGTGGCACGATCCCGTTCGAGTTCGAAAGTTCCACGCGGGTAGTCAACCCGGCATCGAGCGAAACCGGAACATCCCAGCGGATGTGCGCGTCTCCGATGCCGGCAAAAATATCGAGCGTGCCGATCCAATAATTTCCGGGCGCGACATTTTCCATGCGGCCATGTCCATCCAGATCCGACTGCGCCTTCGCGACCATATAGCGCGTCTGCGCAATTTCGAGCGCGCGACGCTGGATCGACGGCCCGCGACGGGCGTTCAGCAAAGCCCAGGCTGGTCCGGGATTAATCGGGTCAAGCGTTAAATCGAGCCCTGCGGTGCTTTCGGTGTTGGCCAGCAGATACTTGCGGACCGCTTCCAGATATTCCTGGCGCTGCTTTTCATACTTCGCAGGGTCTTTCTGTTTGTCGCGCTCTTTATATTTGGGCTTGGGAAAGTCCATGGTGCTGTCGCTGCCATTGCGCTCGAGATAGGCGGAGAAAAATTCGGGCACATTCATGATGTCGTCGGCAGTGAGCCCGCGCACGAATTCTTCGCCCGCGAGCGAAACGGAATGATGCTTCTTCATCCAGGCTTTCAATTCGGCCGAGACTCTGAGTTTATCCACGTAGGCATCGAAATCCGGTTTCGGTTCAGCGGCGTCGGCTTCGGCCAATATTTCGGTGAAGCTTTTATTCAGCAAATAAAAGGGAAGTCCGCGCACAGGCTCGGAAACGCCCGCCGCAGGAGTCACTTTCGCGGTGAAATCCACAGCGCAAGTCTGCGCGCGCAACGGCGATGCGCACACAACGACCGCCGCAAGAAGTGCAAACGCTCCAGCGAGTCTGAGTTGTTTAATCATGTGTGATGGTGTGATGACGCAGCACATCGTAGCAAAACGCGGCCACTTGAATCCGTCGACACAGCGCAGAGTTTCCAAGAGGGAACTAGCGTGCTGCTATAAACGGCTGCAATCTGGCAGGGCTAATAGAGGCGGAAAGTTACTTCAATCGTCTGGCGCACCGAAGCAGGCTTGCCATCCGGCCCAACCGCCGGCCGGAATCGCCAAGTCTTCACGCCCTCGATGGCCTTCTCGTCTAAGCCCATGCCGGCGCCCTGCACCACTTGAATGTTGGTCGCGCGCCCATCCGCGCCGATGATCGCGACCAGCGTGACGGTGCCCATATACTTCGACTTCACCGCTTCATCCGAAAATTGCGGCTGAGGGCAGAACAGACATTCGGGAACTCCGTAGCCGCCAGTCCCTGCGCTCGGATAACCGCCGCCAGTATTCCATCCGTGTCCCGGACCAACTCCGGCGCCATCGCCGCTGCCGACGCCTGTGCCTTGCCCGCTACCGATTCCGCCGCCACCGCCGGTGCCGTTGGAATCAGTGATCAACTTGGCCATGGGATCGCCGTAGTTCGGCAAATTCGGGCTTTGCAGCTTGATGTCAGGCACCGCGAGAACCGTGGCAGGCACTTGCAGTCTTGGATTTGCCGGCGGATGAACGGAGGGCGGCGCTAGTTGCGTGTAAGAAGCCTTGGGCAATTTTCCCTTGCTTGCGGTGATCAAGCTGTGTTCGCCACCGCCACCACCGCCGCCCGCCTTTTTGGTTCCCGCGGGAAGCTTCGGCAGATAGGGAGAAGGATCATCGAGCGGTGTCACGGTGAAATTGCGCGCCTGAGTTGTATGCGGCGACATAATTTCCGGAAGCAATGGAACCAGGATCAGCACCAGCACGACCACGTGAATTGCCAACGAAAGCGCTTGCACGCGGCTAAATTGCGTATCCTTTGACCAAATATCCGGCACCGCGACGCCCTTTTGCAGCTTGGGGCCGCCAAATGCCATTGTCAGATTGGTCCAGAAAGTTTGGAAGCCGGTCTGCCTCTCGACCAACATTCCGGTGCTATCAGGCCGTTTCGCGCCGGCTGGCAGCGGCTTCAGCCATTCGCGCAGATTCGATCCAGGGCTCGAGCCGAAATGTTCGGGCAGGAACGGGCTGGCTTGGCCGGGACGCAGCTTCGTAGGGTGCTCGACCAGGAAATCGCGCAAATTGGAAAAGAAAGACTCGAAGAGCGAAGGCCGGTTGATCGTGATGTTGGTCAAACGCATGCCGCCGCCATACGACGACGGCAGGGTACCCGGGTTTTTCACGCTGGTGTCAGCCATTCCTACCTAACCCCAACAAACAGTTCTACCTTCCTGCTTAGATTCGCGGCAGCCGAAAAGGATGTCTGGGCCTTTTCGAGCGGCTGACTTACCCTCGCATTCATTGTAACATAGCGGTTCTTCCTGCTGCGTCCTGATTGCTGATCCAAGGCAGAGAAAGGCACCACATCCGAATCAATGGCCGAACCTTTTGACCTGAAGAAAACACTGAACTTGCCGCGCACCGATTTTCCCATGAAGGCGCGTTTGCCGGAGCGCGAGCCCGAGCAGCTTGCGGAATGGGAGCGCGCAGGTATTTACGAGAAGATTCTGGAATCGCGCACGGGTGCGCCGCTCTTCGTGCTGCATGATGGCCCGCCGTATCCCACCGGTGACATTCATCTCGGCACCGGCCTGAATAAAATCGTGAAAGATTTGATGGTCAAGTCGAAGACCATGGCCGGATTTCAGTCTCCGTATATTCCTGGCTGGGACTGCCACGGTTTGCCGATCGAAAATAAAGTCGAAAAAGAGGAGCTGGGCGGGCAAAAGGATAAAGTTTCGCCCGCCGAATTCCGGCAGATGTGCCGCGAATGGGCCACGCGCTACGTCGACCTGAACCGCCGCGATTTCAAGAGGCTCGGCGTTTTTGGCCAATGGGATAAGCCGTATCTCACCATGGACGCGCATTACGAGGCGACCGTCGCCGATGCATTTCTCACTTTTCTTGAAAAAGGTTACGTCTATCGCGGCTTGAAGCCCGTCTATTGGTGCATGGTCGATCGCACTGCGCTCGCCGAAGCCGAAGTTGAGTATGAAGATCACACCAGCAATTCGATCTGGGTGAAATTCGCGGTAGCGGGCGGAGAACGTGCGAAAGATTTAGGCCCGGATGTGAGCGCATTGATCTGGACGACCACGCCGTGGACGCTTCCCGCCAATCGTGCATTGGCGTTTCATCCGGATTTTGAATATATCGTCGCGGAAACGCCTGCGGGCGCGCTGCTGTTTGCGGCTGAGCGATTGAACGCGGTCGCGGCGGAATTGAAATTCGAAGCCGCAAAAGTTCGATGGCGCGGCAAAGGCCGCGAACTCGAAGGCATGAAATTCCGGCATCCGTTTCTAGATCTAGTCGTGCCGGGCGTGCTCGCGGATTACGTCACGCTCGAGCAGGGCAGCGGCGTGGTGCACACCGCGCCCGGCCACGGCGCCGAAGATTTTTACACCGGCCAGCGCTACGGGCTGGATACATACGCTCCGATCGATGACGACGGCCGCTTCGTCGAAGGTCTGCCGGAATATAAAGGCAAGCAAGTATTCGAAGCGAATGAACCGATCATCGAGCTGCTGGCCCGGCGCGGCGCGCTCGTGCACAGTTCGAAATATCGCCACAGCTATCCGCACTGCTGGCGCTGCCACAATCCCGTGATTTTCCGGGCCACCGAGCAGTGGTTCATCGGGATGGAGCGCAACGATCTGCGCAAGCGCGCGCTCCAGGAAATCGACAAAGTGAAATGGGCGCCTGCTTGGGGCCACGACCGCTTGTACGGCATGATCGCCGAGCGCCCGGACTGGTGCATCTCGCGGCAGCGATTCTGGGGCGTGCCGCTGATCGTTTTCACCTGCGAAAAATGCAAGGTGCGCCTGGAAGATTTCAAGGCGCTACGAAACGTGGTGGAGTGGTTCGAGAAGGAAGGCGCGGACGCCTGGTACACGCGTTCCGCGGAAGAATTATTGCCGCCGGGAACAAAATGCCCTAAGTGCGGCGATTCGAAGTGGAAAAAAGAGAACGATATTCTGGACGTGTGGTTTGAATCCGGCTCGTCGCATCTAGCCGTTCTCGATCCGAAGGCTGGAACTTGGCCCGCGGACGTTTATTTCGAAGGCCCCGATCAATACCGCGGGTGGTTCCACAGCTCGTTGCTGGTAGCGGTCGGCACACGCGACGCAGCGCCCTATCGCCAAGTCGTTTCGCACGGCTGGACGCTCGATCCGGAAGGCCGGCCGATGTCGAAATCACTGGGAAACACGCTCCTCCCTCGCGAGATCACCGAAAAATGGGGCGCGGATGTTTTGCGGCTGTGGGTCGTCTCGCAAGATTACCAGCAGGATGTGCGCTGGTCTGAGCCCATGATGGGCCAGCTTTCGGAATCGTATCGCAAATTGCGAAATACGTTTCGCTATGCTCTTTCGAATCTGCCGGATTTCGATCCGTCGCGCGATTTGCTGGCGGACGACAAACTATGGGAGCTCGATGCGTGGATGGTGCGGCGCACGGGCGAACTAGTGCGCGAATGTCTCGCCTGGTATGAATCATTCGATTTCCACCGCGTATTCCATGCCATTCACGATTTCGCAGTTGTGGATTTGAGCTCGTTTTATTTCGATGTCCTGAAAGATCGTCTCTACACGTTCGCTCCGCGTAGCGTCGGTCGGCGGTCGGCGCAAACGGCTATATATCGGATCGCGAGCGCGTTGCTGCGCCTGATCGCGCCGATCCTCACTTTCACTTCAGAAGAAGTGTGGAAGCATTTCCCGGGCGGCGCCAGCGCAGCCGGAAGCATTCACACCGCATATTTTCCGAAGGCGGAGGAGCTAGAGCGCGCCACGTCCGAATCCGTTGCCGCGAATTGGGTGCGTCTCGCGGCGCTTCGCCCTCACGTGCTCAAAGCCCTCGAGGAAGCGCGCAACGCCAAGACCATCAATTCAGGACTCGAGGCGAAAGTGACGCTCAGCGCAGCCGGGGATCAGGCTGCATTGCTGGCGAAATATGCCGTGTTTCTGCCGGCGCTATTCATCGTTTCGCAAGTGCATCTCGAGCCCGCGACTGAGGCAGCGAAACCGGAAGCGGCCGACGCGGTCGGCATTCGCATCGAGCGAGCCGATGGCAAGAAGTGCGAGCGCTGCTGGAATTTCTCGACGCACGTCGGCGAGAACTCGACGCATCCGACCATCTGCGAGCGCTGTACCGCCGCGCTCGACGAAATCGACCGCGATCGCTCCACAGGCTCCGGGGGCGCGGCAGCGTGACGACAGCCCGGAACTGGCGCGATTGGTGGTGGCAGTTGCTGCTAGCCTGCGGTGCACTCGCCGCCGATCAAATCAGCAAACATGCCGTCGAAGAATATAGCCGGCCCGGCGCCATGCACGTGCTCGTGCCGGGAATGATAAATCTGGTGCACACGAATAATCCCGGCGTAGCCTTCGGAATTTTCGCGGAATCAAATTCCCCCTGGCTCACTCCGATCCTCATCGTGTTTTCCGCCGCAGTGATTTTGTTCCTCTGCTGGCTACTGGCCACGGGCCGCGCCGGTGGACGTCTCGGCCAAACCGGCATCGCGCTGATTCTCGGCGGCGCCGCCGGCAATGTTCTCGATCGCGTAGTGCGCCGCAGCGTCACCGACTTCATCGATTTCCACGTAGGCGCGCATCACTGGTACACCTTCAATCTCGCCGATTCCGCGATCGTGCTAGGCGCGGGTTTGGTGCTCCTCGAACTCCTCCGTGATTGGCGCCAACCCAGCCGGGAAAGCGCGTAGCAATGCATCCGGTGCTTTTTCAGGTCGGCCCCGTCACAATTTACAGTTACGGAGTGCTCGCCGCCGCCGGCGTTCTGCTCGGCCTCTGGTACGCGCGCAGGCAAGCACCGCACGCAGGCCTCCATCGCGACGAAGTTTGGAATCTCGGCATCTACATGGTCCTAGCCGCCATCGTCACCGCAAAGCTCTGGCTGGTGCTCATCGAATGGCGCTATTTCTGGCAGCACCCCCGCGAAATTTTCACGTTCGGAGTGGTGCAATCCGGCGGCACATTTTTCGGCGGCGTTCTAGGCGCGATTCTACTTGCGGCCGCATACACCTGGTACGAGAAGATGCCGATCCTGCCAACTTTCGATACATACGCCGCGGCACTGCCGTTGGGCCACGCCATCGGCCGCCTTGGCTGCTTCATGGCGGGATGCTGCTACGGCAAGCCCACCTCGCTGCCGTGGGGCGTAAAATTCTCGAGCCCGATCGCTGACGATCTGGTGGGCACGCCGATTGGTGTGGCGTTACATCCCACGCAGCTCTACGAAGCCGCCGCAGAGATCGCCAATTTTATTTTTCTGGTCTGGCTAGGAAAGCGCCAACGCTTCGCCGGCCAAATCGCCGGAACTTATCTAATCCTCTACGGAATCGAAAGAGCCGCAATCGAAATCGTGCGAGGCGATCCAGACCGCACGCTGCTAATGCACGGCGCCGTCTCGCTGATGCAAATCGTAAGCATAGGATTCGTTTTGGCCGGGAGCTTCCTGTGGTGGCGCGGACTGCACGGAGAGCAGCCGCAACTCGCGAATGCCGCGCAAGGACATTCTTAGCATGAGCGACGTTCGCGACCCAGAAAACGACACGGCTGAAAATTTGACATTCGCCGTAGGCGACGAAGACGCCGGAACGCGTCTAGATCGTTTCCTCGCTACGCGCGCCAGCGAACTCAGCCGCACGCGCATTCAGGAACTAATCGCCGAAGGCCGCGTCAGCGTCAATGGCGTAGTGACCAAGCCCTCCCATCGTGTCGAGTCCGGGGAAAAAATCGCAATCGAAGTCCCCGAATCTGAAGGCACCGACGTCGTCCCCGAAGAAATGCCGCTCGATGTGCTCTATGAAGACGACGATCTCGCCGTAGTCAACAAGCCCGCAGGCATCGCCGTTCATCCAGGCGCAGGCGAATCCTCCGGCACGCTCGTCAGCGCGTTGCTCTATCGCTTCGGCACTCTCTCAGCGATCGGCGGACCGCGGCGCCCAGGAATCGTGCATCGTCTCGACAAAGGCACATCGGGCGCGCTGGTAATTGCGCGCACGGACGAAGCGCATCGCGGCCTCGTCGAACAATTTCAAGAACGCCTGATCGAAAAGACTTATGTAGCGCTATTGCACGGCAAAATGCGCGAACAATCCGGTCGCATCGAGCTTCCAGTCGCCCGCGATCTCCGCCGCCGCACCCGCATGACCACCCGCCGCCGCGACGGCCGCACCGCCCGCACCGACTGGGCCGCCAAACTTTTCCTTGGCGCCTTCACGCTAATCGAAGCCGATCTGCACACCGGCCGCACGCATCAGCTCCGCGTACATTTCTCCTCGCTAGGATTTCCGGTAATCGGCGACGCGCTCTACGGCGCCCCGCGCATCGAAACCGTTCACGGCACGCAACTCCCCGATCTCGGCCGCAATTTCCTCCATGCCGCTCGCATCCGCTTCGCGCACCCAATCACCGGCGAGCCGCTCGACGTGCGCGCCCCGCTCCCAGCCGAACTCAAGGTCTACATCGACGCACTCGGCCGCGCTCTCTCGGCAGACCCCGCTCCGATTGACGCTGCGCTCGCGGCGTACCTATAATTTCGTCATGCCCAAGCTGAAGCGATTAATCCTGCTGCCAGTATTGATCGCCGCCTTCGCGTCCACCGCGCCAGCGCAGAACCCGCCTCCGCCAGCGCCGCCGCCCGCAGGCGCCACGGACCAACAGAATCAGGCGCCGCCAGGGCAACAACCGCTGAAAGTCACCTCAGGCCTGGTCCATCTCGTTGCCGCCGTGTCCGATCGTCGCCACAATTTCATCACCGATCTCGACAAGCAAGATTTTAAAATCATGGAAGACGGCAAGCCGCAGACCATTCAATTCTTCGGCCGCGAAACCGATCTCCCTCTGCGCATCGCCATGCTGCTCGACACCTCTAACAGCATCCGCGAACGCCTGCATTTTGAAAAAGACGCGGCAACGGATTTTTTGGCCAACGTGATCCGCCGCAACAAAGACATGGCCTTCCTGATGACTTTCGATAACGAGCCGGAAGTAATTCAGGATTGGTCAGGCGACGCCAGCACGCTCACCGAAGCAATTCAAAAACAGCGCGCCGGCGGCGGCACATCTTTCAATGACGCGATCTACGTGGCCGCGCAAAAGCTTGCAAAAGCCCCGCTACCCGCTGGCGCCGATCAGGAAGTGCGCCGCGTTCTGGTAGTCTTCAGCGACGGCGAGGACAACCTAAGCGATCGCGCTCTGAGCGACGCCATCGAAATGGCCGAGCGCTCCGAAGTAGCCGTCTATTCCATCAGCACCAGCACCGAATGGCTCGCCACCGAGACCAGCGACAAACCCCGCAAACTTTTCGAAACCCCCGGCGACAAAATACTGCAAACTCTGGCGAACGAAACCGGCGGCCGCGTTTTCTTTCCCTACAAGGTAGATGATCTAGCAGTCTCGTTCCAGGACATCGGCACCGAGCTGCGCAGCCAATATTTCATAGCCTACGCCCCCACCAACCCGCTCCAAAACGGCCAGTACCGAAAGATTCAAGTGGATGTAGATCGCAAAGGGCTGGTAGTGCGAACGCGGAAGGGATATTACGCCGTAGCGCCCAGCGCCGGGCCGTATTCTAAAACGCAGTAGCCTTTAAAGAAGATCTTCGTTCATTCCGTCGGTGAGTAATAGCCGCGGCGGCAAAGAATCTTCAAATCCGGCCGGTTGACCTCAACTTTAATTTTCCGAAACGATCCGTCGTGTTTGGGATTCGTCGGATAGTAGCCCAGCACGTACTGCTGCCGCAGCTCCTCAGAAAGCTCGTCAAACGCTTTCTCCAGCGAATTATTATTGTGCACTTCAATCACGCGCCCGCCCGTTTCATCCGCCATCTTCTTAGCCACGCTGGCGCCGCTATACCCAGAAAATTGGCGGTAATAAAATCCCACATCCGAAATCAGCAGCACATGTACCACCGCATCCGACCGCTGCGCCGCCTCAATCGCATCCTGCACTTTCAATTTGCTGCCGGTATCCTCGGCGTCGGTCAGCGCGATGATCGCCTTGCGTCCCGCCTCGCCGGTCAGCTTGTCGTGCGCCGCCAAATAAACCGCATCGTAAAAATCCGTCCCGCCGTTCGATCCGCTCGGCACTGTTCCCGTGGTGCCGCCCGCGCCAGAGCCATCTACATTGATCACCGTCTTGCGGATCGCGTTTTCGAGCAAATTCTTGTCTTCGGTAAAATCCGCCAGCAAATCGATATCCAGGTCAAAGCTCATCACCAGCGCTTCGTCTGTTTTGCGCAGCACTCGATTCACGAATCGCGTCGCAGCATCCTGCTCCGCTCCGAGCACGTCCACCTGGCTGCCGCTGGTATCCACTAAAATCGCCAGCGAAATCGGCAGATTTACTTCCTTCGAGAAGTACGCAACTTTCTGCTCTTGCCCATCTTCAAATATCTTGAAGTCGTCTTGCTTGAGGTTATTGATCAGAAAATGGCTTTTGTCGCGCACGGTGGTAAACACGTTGACGAGAGCCGTCTGCACTTTCAGCGTCTGCCCCGATTGCGGCACTTGCTTATTCTGCTGCGAGTCCTGGCTGTTCGGCGGCGCGCCGCTCTGCTGGCTCTGCGCCGTAAAGCGCGTAGGCCCAGCTCCACTGGCGGGAGCGTGGCCGGGCAACAGCAATCCTGTAGTTATCGTTAAGATGGCGAGGGTCGAGCGAAACAGAGGGCGCTGCATGTATAATTTCTCCGGAAAGCGATTCCTGTCCTACGATGCAACTTGTTGCATTTCGGATGCGTCACACGCCACGAGACTAAACGGGCGGGCGCCTCACCGGCCGAAGCCGAGCTTCGGTCCGCAAGGATGGCACTGATTATGAAGCAACTCTTGGCGCTGGCGCTAGTCGCGGGACTTGCAAGCACGCTCGGCGCAACGCCGCGAGCGCAATCCGGTTCGCAGCCGCCAACGCAAGACCCCGCGCCGCCTCCCGCGCAACAAGATCAGCAATCCGGCGGCCAGCAACCTCAGCCAAAGGAAACGCCGCCGGCACAAACCCAATCAAACGTGCCGCCTCCGCAGGCGTCCAATGTTCCGTCGGCCCGCGTGCTCCGTTCGCGAACCGAATTAGTGCCCGTACCCGTGACGGTAAAAAATTCGCGCGGCGAACTGGTCCCCGATTTGACAAAAGATGATTTCCGCGTCTTCGAAGACGGCAAAGAACAGAACATCGCGCTTTTTTCCACAGACGCCTTTCCGCTTTCCCTAGTAGTCGTGCTGGACAACGATCTCACTGTAAAAACGCGCGACCAGGTCCAGAAGAGTCTCGACAGCATCGCCGGCGGCCTCGGCCCAGCCGATGAAGCCGCGGTCATTCTCTACGATCAATTTCCCCAGCCGGCCATCGATTTCACCGCCGACAACGACACCATGCTCACAAAACTGCATCGCCTCCGCCTCGGCGAAAGTTTTCCCGGAGATTTTGGCGGCCCGATGGATGCCGGCGCGACGGTCAATAATCAACAGATAGGTCCCGGCGTGAAGGTTTATGGCAAGGGACAGGAAAAAGTGACCAAGGATCTCGATGATGCCATGCACGCCGCCGGCGAACTGCTACGCGCGCGCGGCCGCGATCGACGCAAAGTCATCTGCCTGATTTCCGATGGACAAAACTCCCATCACAATCGCTGGAGCTACGCCCAAGTTCTTCAGCTCCTGCTCACCTCCGATATTTCCGTCTACACGGTCACGGTAGGCACGGTGTTGCTCAAGCACGAGCCCGGCCGCATGACCCATTACGCCAACGACACCGGCGGCGATTCTTTCTTCGCTTCGAAGCAAGCCGATCTCGAGCGACTCTATTCCGCCATCGGCGAGCAAGCCCGCAATCAATACACGCTAGCCTACGCCCCGCAAAATCCCGGCATCGGTGATTACCATACGATCGAAGTCCGCGTAGAGCGCCCGGGCCTGCAAGTAAGTTCCCGCCAAGGCTATTACGCCTCAGCAAAACGCTGACGCTCTTATTTTTTGATTTTCAATTCTTTCGCCCGCGAAGAAATTTCGAATGGCGTGCGCATGCGGCAACGAGCGCCGCAGATTTTCCCTTGACAGGATTCCCGCGCACTCGTATTAAGGGTGTGAAGGGAAGTGGCGCGAATAAATTTTCCGCTGCCGCGCCTTCAGGGGAGACAGCATCAAGCAGTAGATGCGCGCCGTTGAATTAGGGGGTGGAGCGGCGGCGAGGCCGTTCCGATCAACTGGTTCTCCGAACGAGGCGGTTGCGAAAGCAATCGCCTCGTTTTGTTTTTGGGAGGTTTTGTCAGGGCACGACTTCAGTTGTGCCGAGAGCGCAGCCAACTCCGCCGGCTTTAGCCGCTGAGGTCCGTCTTAATTTCTCGTGCCGGCCGAATCGTAACAAACTGCTCATGCGCCGGACACAAAGCCTGAAAATCACAAAACCCGCAAACAAACCCAGGCTTAGCAGGATATTCCCCAGCCCGAATTAAATCCGCGGTAGTAGCCACGGTCTCACGAGCTTTAGCCAGCGATTTCTCATCGCGTGAAGAACTAACCGCCTCATTGGTAGTCAAATTATAAAAAGTAAGCCGCGCCGGAGTCAGGTCCAGCACATCGCGCGCAGCCAGCGCATAAAGACTCAACTGCAAGCTAGTATCCGCATCCTTCTGCGATTTCGGCCGCCCCGTCTTGTAATCCACCACTTCAACATCATCGCCCGCGATCCGGTTCACCTGATCGATGCGCCCCAGCACCGTCACATCTTTCTCCATCGGCAATTCAAAGCGCTTCTCCTGCATCAAGACGTCCGCTGGCGCCGCCGAATAAGTCTTGTGAAACGCGCCCAGCTTCTCAATCCCTTCCTTCTTGTATTCCTCTTCCTGATAATCGTCGAGATAACCAGCCGGCGACCAAAACCGGTCGTAAATCGCCGACACTTCCTCAAAATCCACTTTCTTCCGTTTTTTAACTTCCGCAACAAATTCCTTAATCGTGCTATGCATCACGTTGCCAAAAGTCATCTGCGCCGCCGGCCCGCCGCGCAATTCCCACACCGCGCTGAACAAAAATTTCTTCGGGCACATCTGATAAGTCTCAATCGCCGAAGCGCTCAATTGCAGCGGCTCGGGACGCGGCGGCTTATATGCATTGGCCCAAATCGCCACACGCGAATACGCCTTCGCCTTTTCCGGCGCCGCGCTAAAGAGCATCGGCCGCGAAGCGTCGGCCGAAGACGATCCCACCGTCTCCTCGCGTTCCGGCACGACCACCTGCGGCACAATCTGCTGAATATCCAATTTCTGAATCTTGGCGTCGCCCAGCACCTCATCGAAAAACTCCGAGCGTTTCTTGCGCTTGTTGATGATCGTAGAAAGCGTCAGCATGCGCCGCCCGCGGGTCAGCGCCACATAGAATAGCCGCCGCTCCTCCAGCTTCTGATAATCGCCCTCCGGCTGCTCCTCCTTCAGCAACTGCGCCGGAAATTCAAAAACCGGCCGCCGCACTCCGGAAGGGAAGTCGCCCTTGCAGAGATGCAAAATAAACACATGCGGGAATTCCAGGCCCTTTGCCGAATGCACGGTCATCAGTTGCACCGCATCGTGCACCGGTTCTTTCTGCAAAAAAATATCGCCATTCGCTTCATCGAAGAAATTCAAGTAGCCAAGAAAATCATGCAGCGAGCGGCCTTCTTTCTTCTGCCACTCCTCCACGAAATCTTTGAGCCGCGCCAGATTGTAGGAATCCATATCGGCGGCGACCGGAGCGACGCCGATCTCGGCAATCAGTTCAGCAAGCAGCTCAAACGCCGTCAATTTTCTCGCCCGTCCGCGCATTTCCCCGATGAACGCCGCAAGTTCCCGCGCTCGCGATTCCTTCGGTGGTCCCGCCCCAGCCGGTTCCTTGCACCAAGTTTCAAATTCATCCCAAAGCGATTTGCCTCTGCTCTTCGCCGCGCGCTCCGCCAAACGCACCAAATCCTTCGGCTCAATCTTCCAGTAGGGAATACCGATAATGCGCGCGCACGAAACGTCATCCGAAGGCGTGCCGATCAATCGCAGATAAGCCATCACGTCGCGAATCAACGTGCTCCCCAAAATCGAAAGACGCTTGATCACGTAAGGAATCTGCCGCCGGTTCAGCGCCTCAACCAAATGCTTGCGATGCGTATGCTTTCGGTAAAGCGCCGCAAACTCGCGCCATTCCGTTCCCGCGGCGTGCAGCCGGTCGATTTCGCCGGCCACCCACTCGGCTTCTTCTTCAGGCCGCCCAAATTCAGCGATGCGAATTTTGTCGCCCTCGGAATTTTGAGTGACCAGCGGAGTAAACGGAATAAATCTCGAATTATCGCTTTCCGCCGCCACCGTTCCAGCCACGCGCAAAATCCGTTTGGTCGAGCGGTAATTCTGCGTCAGATGCACACGCGGCCAACTCGACTCCGGCGAATCCACAGACACGCCGCAAAATCGCGTGAGAAATTGCTTCAAGCTCGCAAACGAAGCCCCGCGAAATCGGTAAATCGCCTGATTGTGATCGCCGACCACGAACAAATTGCGCCGATCGTTCATCAAAAGCTGCAGCAACTCAAGCTGCGCAATATTCGTATCCTGAAACTCGTCCACCAAAATGTAACGATAGCGCTCCCGCAAACGCGCCAGCAGCGCCGCATTCGATCGCAGCATCTGCACCGCCTGCATCAGCATCGCCCCGAAGGTGACCATCTTCCGCTCGCGCAGCAATCCCTCGCTGACGCGATACGCCCGCGCCAATTCCTCCTCCCGAGCCAAAATCTCATCCTGAATTTTCTGCGCGTCCGGCTCCATCTGCCCGCGCCGCGCCTTCATCTCCGCGCGCATCGCCGCCACGTAACGGTCGTAATCCTCCGGCGAAACCAGCTCATCCTGGCACCGCGAAAAAAAAGCCACGAAGTCATTCAGGAATTCACCAGGATCGGCCAGCCGCCGGAAAAGATTCAATTCCAGCTGCCGGATATTCCGCCGCAGCAGAATCCAGTGATCGAAATTGTCGAGCGCCCGCAGCTCAGGATCGGCTTCCAGCAAAATCGCATTGCAGAATGAATGAAACGTGCTCAGCGTCACGGCATTCGCCCGCTCGCCCACGTGCTTCTTGATCCGCCACTTCATTTCCTCGGCAGCTTTATCAGTGAAGGTAAGCCCAAGAATGCTTTCACCCTTAAGTTCCGGATCGCTCTCAAGCAGCAAACGAATGCGCTCAGTAATCACGCGAGTCTTGCCGGTGCCAGCTCCGGCGACGACGAGCAAGGGCCCGTCCCCATGCTCCACAGCGCGTAGCTGCTCCGGATTCAATTCGATCTCTGCGGTTTGCGATGTGCGTCTAGCCATGCGCGAGAACTTCATCGTAGCCGATTTTTCCCCACTGGAGTAGAGTCGCAACAGGCCGCAAATTCAAGGCAGGAAAAATGCACGCGATGTACACAGTTCCGCTCGTGCTGCTCTTCGGCATTTTCTTGGCCGGATACATGCTCGGCTGGATGATGGCCACCCTCCGCCAGCGCTCCAACCTCGGCCCAAAATCAGGCGAAGTTTCTCCCGAATCTCTAGCCACGCTAGCAACGTCGATCGCGCGAACGTCAACTTCAAGATCCATTCGCCTAAAATGCACATGCGGCGCACTCTGGAATTTCCGCAGCCCCAACGACTGCACCAATCCCGATCAACCCGCCTTGCCAGACGGCGACTCCTACACCTGCCCCAAATGCCACAGGTCAATCGATCTACGCCCCATGCGCGAAATGCTGCAAAATATGAAGTGAAGCCTCGAAGCAACGGGCTGCATGTAGCACACCGACTCCTGGCTGCGTCCGATGTAACGAAATTGCAAGTCGTGGCGCACATCCAAACAACACCCATTACCGAAACCGGCCCAACGGAAATCGGCCTACGTACATCCACAATTAGTCCCGTATGCCGCGCCAATAAAATCTGCTAGCGTGTCACGGGAAACTGCAAATGACCTCGCCCCACCAGGAGCACAAAGCCGCCAAAACCCCCCAAATCGCCCAAAAATCGCCGATTTCTAATCGATACACCAAACCGAATAGAAAATCGCGCAACTCTCACAAAACAAAGGAAAATCTCATTTTGTAATCGCGACAAAAACGGCACTTTGCAAACCGCTCTTTAGGACCCAGCGACCGCACGCAAGCTGCCGGTATCTGAAGCCCGACGAGCGATTCCCCGAACTCATGAAGCGCCTCACAACCAGCATCGCCGCAAAATTGACCGCATCTTTCGCCGCGCCTATACTGAATTTCCTGCAGTCAATATCCGTGAGCAATCGTGAAGGAGCATTTCCAATGGAACAGCCGGTAATTCTCAGCGCGGTACGCACGCCGGTAGGCAAATTCATGGGTGGCCTCGCACCGCTCAGCGCCCCGGAACTCGGCGCAAAAGTAATCGCCGAAGCCGTGCGCCGCGCCGGCATCGAGCCAAAGCAAGTCGACGAAGCCATCATGGGCAACGTAGTGCAAGCCGGCCTCGGCCAAAATCCCGCCCGCCAAGCCGCGTTGAAAGGCGGGCTCGATCCGCGCGTAGCCGCGATGACGATTAATAAGGTATGCGGCTCAGGCCTGAAAGCGGTCGGCCTCGCAGCCCAGGGCGTAACCCTCGGCGAATCCGAAATCGTAGTCGCCGGCGGCATGGAATCCATGTCCAATTGTCCGTACCTGCTGAAAAATGCCCGCACCGGCTATCGCATCGGCAACGCCGAAATGTTCGACTCGATGATCACCGACGGCCTCTGGGACGCCTACGAAAATTTCCACATGGGCATGACCGGCGAACTCGTAGCCGAAAAATACGGCATCACCCGCCAGGAACAAGATCAATTCGCCTACGACAGCCATCGCAAAGCCGTCCACGCGATCAAGTCCTGCTTCTTCGGCGAGCAAATCCTGCCCATCGAAATTCCGCAAAAAAAGGGCGATCCCATCATCATCAAGACCGATGAATCACCGCGCGCCGACACATCACTCGAAGCCCTCGCCAAACTCAAGCCCGCATTCAAAAAAGACGGCACGGTAACCGCAGGCAACGCCCCGGGAACAAATGACGGCGCCGCCGCGTTAATCGTCACCACCGAAACTAATGCCGCGCGACTCGGCAAAAAGCCCATGGCCCGAATCGTGGCGCAAGCCGTCAGCGGCGTAGAACCAAAATGGGTAATGATGGCCCCGGTCGAAGCAGTAGAAAAGCTGCTGCAAAAAACCGGCTGGGATCGCGATAAAGATGTAGATCTAGTCGAACTGAACGAAGCCTTCGCAGTAGCAGCCATAGCCGTAACGCGCCAACTCCGCCTCGATCCCGCGAAAGTAAATGTAAATGGCGGCGCGGTCGCCATCGGCCATCCCATCGGCGCCTCCGGCGCGCGCATCCTGGTCACGCTACTCTACGAGTTGCAGCGCCTAAACAAAAAGCGCGGCATCGCCGCACTCTGCCTAGGTGGAGGCAACGCCGTAGCCCTAGCCATAGAGCGCTACTAACGGTGCGCCCCTAACGTAGGGGCGGGCCTTCAGCCCCGCCCGCCGTTCGGCCCCGCATTGGTGCGCGGTAAACTTGGCCTCAGAAAAAACGCCGGACCGAGCGGCCCAGTGATTCCATTCTTCGCCACTCGCGCAATCATCTGCTATCCTGACCGGCGCATTACTCGCGCCGTCTTTCCGAGGAGCGAAGCGACGAGGAATCTCTCGTCGTTCTCAAATCGCGCAGGAGGCGCAGTTGTTCTGCCCCAATTGCAAACTCGAATACCGCGCCGGCTTCACGCGCTGCGCCGACTGCGACGTCGACCTGGTCACCGCACTCCCCAAAGCCGCCGAAGCCCAAGAAGTCGGCGTGCACGATCTACGCGCGCCGGTCGTCTTGCGCCGTGGGATCAACGTCGCCGATGCGGCCATCGTTCGAGAAGCGTTGAACGCGGCGGGCCTCCGCTTTAACGCGCGACAGGCGTCGGCGGAGATCGTCGCTGACGGCACAGCCTCCTACGAGTTCTGGGTCGATGCAGAGGATCGCCCAAATGCCCATTCGATTATGGATGCCGCGCTCGAAGCTGCCGACAGCAGCGAATCGCACCAACCAACCGAAAGTCCAGATGCTGCCGACGCGAGCGCAGTGCCGGCGGACCAGGAAGTTTCTGCGGACAATGAAGATGATGACGACGATTCGGATGGAGTAGACGAACTGGCCGCCGAGGACGACGAGATTGGAAATATCGAAGATGACGAACTGACGGAAGAAGCATGGACCGGCAGCACTGGCGATCTGCCCGGCATGCTCAAGATGTGTCTTCGCGAAGTTGGAATCGCCAGTCGCGCGGCAAGGAATGGATCGAAGGAACGGCTGCTAGTGGCCGAAGCCGATCTCGCCCGTGCGCGCGAAATCATCCGCGAGGTGATCGAAGCCGCTCCGCCGGAATAATGATTCGCCGAGCGGCCGGCATGTTTTGTCAGGGCACGACTTCAGTCGTGCCGCAGCGCCGCAAACTAGTACAGCTTCAGCCGCTGAGGTCCTGTGTTCGAGTTCTCGCGGCCGCTCGCAAGCGTTACGAAGCGGGAGCGCAGCAAGCGACGCTGATGCGGACTGACTCACTTTGCAGGAGGTTCGATGAGCGCTAGCGAAATAAAAACGGTTGCCGTGTTGGGCGCCGGGACGATGGGCAACGGCATCGCGCACGTCTTCGCGCGCTCGGGCTACCGCGTGATTCTGCGCGACATCGAGCAGCCCTTCCTCGATCGCGCGATGGAAACCATCAAAGGCAATCTCGATCGCGAAGTAAAGAAAGCCAAAATCACCGAGGCCGACAAGACCGCTGCGCTCGGCCGCATCAATCCGCAAACTGCAATCTCATCGCTCGCCGAAGCCGATTTCGCCGTAGAAGCCGTTCCCGAAAATTTAGATCTGAAAGTGCGCGTGCTAAAGGAAGCCGACGCAGCCCTGCGTCCCGGCGTCCCCTTGGCCAGTAACACCTCATCAATTTCCATTACTTCGCTCGCCGCGCAAACCAGCCGCCCCGAGCATTTCATCGGCATGCACTTCATGAACCCAGTGCCGGTAATGCAACTCGTCGAAGTAATCCGCGCGATCCAAACCAGCGACGACACCTTCGCGCTCACCATGGCGCTCTGCGAAAAGCTCGGTAAAAAACCGGTAGCGGTCAACGACGCCCCAGGCTTCGTCTCCAATCGCGTGTTAATGCCGCTAATCAACGAAGCCGCGTTCTGCGTAATGGAAGGCGTAGCCACGCCGGAATCGGTAGACGCGGTAATGAAAATGGGAATGAATCATCCCATGGGTCCGCTCGAACTAGCGGATTTTATCGGACTAGACGTCTGCGTAGATATTCTGGAAGTTCTCTACAAAGGTTTCGGCGACCCGAAATATCGCGCCTGCCCGCTGCTGCGCAAATATGTAGCCGCCGGCTGGCTAGGCCGCAAATCCGGCCGCGGCTTCTACAAGTACCCGTGACGCCGGCTCGCACCCGGCGCCATGAATACCGGCTAAAACTTGCCCCAAAAGGCAAACGTGACCGCGGCCATGATGCAGAGGAACGAGACGGCGTAATTCCACTTCAGGCCTTCGCCTAAATAGAAGTAAGCGAACACAACAAACACGCACAACGTGATCACTTCCTGAATAATCTTCAATTGAAACGCGGTGAACTCGCCGTAACCGATGCGGTTGGCCGGCACCTGGAAGCAATACTCAAAAAAGGCGATCAGCCAGCTCACCACAATGGCGGCAATCAGCGGCGACTTGCGATATTTGAGGTGGCCATACCAGGCCAAGGTCATAAAAGTATTTGAGCAGATCAGTAGAAGTACGGTTTTCATAGGCCGCGAATCGTAGCATAGTGGTAGGCGACGCCGGGATACCAGGAATGCGGGAGCGAACCGGCGCCGAGCAGCAGGGCGGAGCAATAAAAAAGCGGAAGAAAGTCTTTGCTTTTTGTTCGCCTTGTGCTAATCTGCGCGCAACGGGACAATGCGGCCGGTCCGGCAGCGCTTTCGCCTGAGGCCAGGCCTTCGCCCCCGCCCAAATCTACGCAGTCTGAGGTGCCATGAATATGTCCGACGAAAAGACAAAGATGCTGGAGAACGCGATCTCACAGATTGAAAAGGCCTACGGCAAGGGTTCCATCATGCGCCTCGGCAACCGCGACGTCCTGGTGCCGGTCAGCGTAATCCCCACCGGTTCGATCTCGCTCGATGCGGCGCTAGGCGTGGGCGGTTTCCCGCGCGGCCGCGTAATAGAGGTATACGGCCCGGAATCGGGCGGCAAAACGACTATGACGCTGCACGTAATCGCCGAAGCCCAGAAGATGGGCGGCCAGGCGGCGTTCATCGATGCCGAGCACGCCCTCGATCCTATATACGCTCGCAAGCTCGGCGTGGACGTCGACAATCTCCTCGTCTCGCAGCCGGATAACGGCGAGCAAGCCCTCGAAATCGCCGAAACGCTGATTAAGTCAAATGCCGTAGACGTAATCGTCATCGACTCAGTCGCCGCTCTAGTGCCCAAGGCCGAACTCGAAGGCGACATGGGCGATCCGCAAATGGGCCTGCAAGCCCGGCTGATGTCGCAAGCCCTGCGCAAGCTCACCGCCATCGTCTCAAAATCGAAGACCTGCCTGATTTTCATCAACCAAATCCGCGAAAAAATCGGCGTGCTCTTCGGCAATCCGGAAACCACCACCGGCGGCCGCGCGCTGAAATTCTATTCCTCGATTCGCCTGGATATTCGTCGCATTCAATCCATCAAGGAAGGCGACCGGGTAATCGGCTCGCGCACCCGCGCCAAAGTCGTGAAGAACAAGGTAGCCGCTCCATTCCGCGAGGCCGAATTCGACATTATCTATGGCGAAGGAATCTCCGCAGACGGCGATTTGATCGACCTCGGCGTCAGCCGTGGTGTCCTCGAGAAGTCCGGCACTTGGATTTCCTACAAGACCGAGCGCCTCGGCCAGGGCCGCGACAATGCCCGTCAATTCCTGAAGGAAAATAAAGATATTCGCGCCAAGCTCGATACCGAATTGCGCAAGCAGCTCGGGCTTTTGAACATCCCCGCTCCGGAAAACGGCAATTCCGAGAAGGCCGCCGCGGACGGAGCGAAAACGGTCGCCCATGCCGCTCCGGGCGCCCCGTCTAGAGCGGCAGCAGAAGCGCCAAGGCCCATGGCTCACGCCGCCGCAGTCGGCGCGGCGAAGACCGCCGCCAAGCCGACTCGCTAGACGGACCGCGGCCGGTTGCGGCAAACGTTTAGACACCCCACACAGGCAAGAGTGCCTGTGCTACCGGAGGGACAGGCCGTTCGGCCCGTCCCTCCAGTTTCCTTACACGTCCGGAAACTGGCCCTTCGTTCAGTTCCATTTTTCCCCCTTTCAGCCGATAATCTCCTTCGTAGAGGGTTGCGCTCTAGGCCACGCTTCCCTACAATCTGCAATTCGACCAGGGTGGTGGGAGCCGCCGGGCCGGGGGGAAGCATATTAAATGTCGATGAATCAACCAGCCCAGTCCAGGAAACGTCTGTCAGCGTTCGCATTGTTGGCCATAGCCGCAATGCTCGCGCCGTCTCCCGATTTGGTACAGTCCGCTTTCGCAGGTGCAGCACCAGCCACTCGCCGCTCTCACCGTACCGCGGGCGTTCCAACGCGGGGCAATCCGACTAAAGATGACGTCTCTGTCGATGATGACGCAGTCGTCCGCAGCATCGCAGTAAACGCGCTCGGCAACGCCAACGGTTCCGTGTTGGCGATCGACCCCGCAACGGGCCGGATTCTAGCGGCCGTGAATCAGAAGATGGTCTTCTCCTCCGGCTTCGAGCCGTGCTCGACCATCAAGCCGGTAATCGCTCTGGCGGGCCTCGAAGAGGGAATCATCACCCGCGACACAATGATTAATGTAGGCCGCCGCCGCTACATGGACTTGACCGAAGCGATGGCGCACTCGAACAACGAATACTTCCAAGCAGTAGGCGAGCGCCTCGGGTTCGAAAGAGTTTCGCGGTATGCCAAGCTGCTCGGCCTAGGCGAACTGGCCGGCCTGAACATCGACGGCGAACAGCCGGGAGCTCTGCCGTCAGCACCTCCGGCGTACGGCGGCATCGCGCGCATGTCGAGCTTCGGCTCCGGCATACGCATGACGCCTCTGCAACTAGCCTCGCTGGTTTCGACTTTGGCAAACGGCGGCACCATGTACTACCTGCAATATCCGCGCACGAATGAAGCCCGCGCGAATTTCACGCCGCAGATCAAGCGCAAGCTCGATATCGGTCCGCTGGTTCCTGATTTGCAGGAAGGCATGCTGGCCGCAGTTCTGTACGGCACCGGCAAGTCCAGCTACGATCCGTACGGCGAGCAAGCGCTAGGCAAGACCGGCACCTGCAACGACGAAGGCCTCGGCGGCCGCCTCGGCTGGTTCGTTTCGTATGCCGATCAGATCCACCCGAAAATCGTGATCGTGGTCCTTCTGCGCGGCGGCACCCGCGCGGTCAGCGGCCCACGCGCAGCCGATGTCGCAGGACGCATCTACCGCGAACTGCGCGACAAGAATTACTTCGCTACAATGCACAGCGGCGAAAATAATTACGCCAGCGCACCCGCGCCGTCGTCGTCTCCGACTTCGTATCCGACGCAAGCCCGGCGATAAGCTTTCAGGGCGCGCCCACGGCTCTTCGAGCGCGCCCCAAGTTTCCCCTTCCTCCCCTCTTAAAGCCCCAGTTCGTGCGCGACGCGGATTTGCCCCAGCGGTAACTCTCGCGCACACCAACCCAACTTTTCCAGTTCCGCAGCTTCCATAGGCTGCGTTATGCTCCAGCGTCGCCCGTTTTGCGCGGGCGCGGCTGGGGGAATGTTCCGCATCATTAAAATCTGCGTGCTGATTGTGCTCGTTGCCGCCGGTGCCGCGATCGCCTGGTATTCGTTCGACCAACGCTCGGCCTCAGATCGAAACTTTGCCGATGAAGTGCAGCGCGCACGGGTAGAAGCTCATCGCATTCAATCGGATGTCGTGTTTTACACCGCGAGCGTGGTTCCGTCGCGGCAGTCGTTCGCCGCGCTGCTCGGTAGCATTGGAATCAGTCCCTCGGCGGCGGGGCGCGCCATCGCTTCGGCGCAACGCGTTTTCGATCTGCGTCACGTCCGCGCCGGGAATCGCTTCTCGGTTGGCCGCTCGGTCATGGGCGAACTTCGCGAAATCCGCTATTCCATCGACGCAGACCACATGCTGCGAATCGCTCCCGACGGCGCAGATTTCCATTCCGACATCGCCACGATTCCTTCCAGCACCGAAGAAACCGGCGTAGCGGGCGAAATTCGCGGTTCCCTTTTCGAAGGCGTCACAAACGCAGGAGAAAAGCCCGAACTGGCCATGCGTCTCGCAGAAATATTCGGCTGGGATCTGGATTTCTATACCGATCCGCGGCCCGGCGACACCTTTCGAGTGGTAGTCGAGAAAAAGAAACTTTCAACTGGCGAATTGGCATCCTATGGAAAAATTCTCGCCGCGGAATACGTGAATCATGGCCACGCATATCGCGCCGTGCTATTCCACGATCCCGCGGGCAATCCGGCTTATTACACGCCGGATGGCAAGTCCATGAAGAAGGCTTTCCTGCATTCGCCGCTGAAATTTGCCGCGCCCATCACATCGCATTTCAGCAACGCCCGCTTTCATCCCATCCTGAAGGAATACCGCCCGCACCTGGGAATCGATTACGGCGCGCCCTCCGGCACCCCGGTCCAAACGATCGGCGACGGCAAAGTAATTTTCGCGGGACCCAAAGGCGGGGCAGGGAATTTGATTCAGATCAAGCACACCAACGGCTACGAAACGTACTACATGCATCTCTCGCGGATCCTGGTACGCACCGGCCAGCGCGTAGAGCAGGGCGAACGCATCGGCCTGGTCGGCATGACCGGACTAGCCACCGGCCCGCATCTCGATTTTCGCATCGAGAACCACGGGCAATTTCTGAATTTCGAGCACCTGCCATTGCCGCCAAGCGATCCAGTCACAAAGAGCGACTGGGCCGCCTTCGCCACCGCACGCGATCACGCCGTCAATCTTTTCCCTGTTCCGGGCACCGTCGTCGCGCAAAATCCCACGGCGGCTTCGTCCGCAGCTCCTAAGAATCCTTCTGGACCTACCAATCCCTGATTGTCTTTTCAGACGAAAACCGGCATCCGACTTGCGCTCTTTACTTCTTCGGTGCGTCACCCCTGGCGACAAATTCTAAGTCTTCACACTCGGGAATTTGATCTGCCGAAATAAAAGTGCGACCAGCGATTTTGTCAAGGATCTCGACTCCCCCACCGAATTCTCGCATAAGCCAATCTGTTTCCAGATCGCCTGTGAATTCGACCGCGACCAAATCGATCAGCCCTGGCTCGCGGTGGAATAGAACACGGTCGCCAGCCTTTATCTCTTCGCCTGTTTGATACCTTAAAACCATAAAGCCCTCTGCCCGAAGTCTCTAAGAGTTCAACGAGATTGTCACGTCCACAGTGATCCTGGTAAGCCGATTAATCGTCGTTGCCTCGGATTGACTTCGCAGGCGTTTTGACGAGAATAGGTGTAATTGTTTTTCTGGTCGGGAGATCATCATTGCGCCGACTTTTCAAATTTGCCTCGTGGACCGTCCTGATTGCTGCCGTCGTTCTTTCTCTGGGCATCACTTTCACGATCGGCTGGCGTCCCGTCATCGGCCCGCGCATGCGCCCCACCACCAACCGCAAATTCGAGAGCACACCGGAGCGCCTAGCGCGCGGCAAGTATATTTTCAAGTTTGTGGCCGGCTGCGAAGATTGCCACTCGCCGCACGACACGACCAAACCGGGCATGCCTATCACCGACGGCGCCGAAGCCTCGGGCGAGGAGTTCCTGATCGACGGCGTCCCCGCGAAACTCTTCGCGCCAAATCTCACCCCAGATCCCGAAACCGGCGTGGCCACCTGGACCGACGACGAGCTCGCCCGCGCCATTCGCGAAGGCGTCACCCGCGAAGGCCGCGCCATGTTTCCGATCATGCCTTACCAAAATTTCCATTACATGTCCGACGAGGACCTGGCCTCAGTTGTGGTCTACATGCGCTCGCTCCCGGCGGTGAAGCACGCGCTGCCCGAGTCGGTCGTTTTTGCGCCGGTGAAATATCTCATACGCGATGTCCCGCAGCCGATCACCGCGTCGGTGCCGCCGCCCGATTCGAGCACGGCAGCAGCTCGCGGCAATTATCTGGCGCGCCTGGCGGCTTGCAATGAATGTCACACGCCGGCCAAGCGCGGCGCACCAATTCCCGGCATGAATTTCGCAGGTGGATTCGTAATGAGCGGCCCGTGGGGCAGCGTCGCGACTGCAAACATCACGCCGGATCCCAGCGGAATTTCGTACTATGACGAGAATTTATTTCGCGAAGTGATGCGCACCGGCATGGTCCGCGCACGCAAGCTGAATGAATTGATGCCTTACAACCAATACAAGGGACTGACGGACGGGGATATTTCCGACATCTTCGCATTTCTAAAAACGCTAAAGCCGGTAAGCCACCGTGTGGACAATACCGAGACGCCTACGATGTGCAAGAAGTGCGGATTCAAGCACGGATTAGGGGAGAAGAACTAGGGCCTAAGTACCGCCGGGGTCCCTGCCGGCTCTTTTTGCGGGCGCAATCGTCCGCAATGGCTGCTCTTTGGTGCGGAGCTCGGAAGCAAATTAAAGAGGGGTTGCAAAGTGACGGTGCGGCGCTTGCTACATTTCGCAGCGCGTCACTTATTTAGAAGTGGCGTAGTCCATGGGGTAAGGAGCCGGCAGAGACGCCGGCAGTACGAAAAGCTACTTTACTTCCCAGGTGTCGCCCGCGCGCAGCAGCTCATTCAGATCGCCTTTGCCGCGTTTTGCAATCACGGAGGCTAGTTGAGCGTTGGCCACGTCTTCGTAGCGCGGCAACACATCCGATGCCCGCAGAACGCCGATCGGGGTAGGGAATCCTTCGCGATGCTCCATATGCGCCAGCAAGAAAGCGTAAGCAGCCCGCGGATGATGCGCGTCATGCACCAGCAGATCGCTCTCAGAAACGCCGTTCCCCAATTGGACGAGTTCCAGATCAAATCCCTTCAAGCGAATGCCCTTGTCGCGATTCTTGCCATAGATTAAAGGCTTGCCGTGTTCGAGCTGAATGACGTGCTCGCTGCGGGCATCTTTCTCCGTGAGATCAAACCACGCACCATCATTGAAAATATTGCAATTCTGCAGGATTTCCACAAACGCCGCGCCCTTGTGCGCTGCAGCTTGTTTCAGCGTGTCGCGCAGATGCGATTGGAAAACATCGACGGAGCGCGCCACGAACGTCGCTTCCGATCCAATCGCCAATGAAATCGGATTGAACGGACGGTCCGCCGAACCAAATGGCGTGGATTTCGTTTTCTTCCCAAATTCCGAAGTAGGCGAATACTGCCCCTTCGTCAATCCATAAATTTTGTTGTTAAAGAGCAGCACCTTGAGGCCCACGTTGCGCCGCAGCATGTGAATCGTATGATTGCCGCCGATCGAAAGCGCATCGCCATCGCCGGTCGCGACCCAGACTTCCAGATCTGGCCGCAGCAACTTCAAGCCGGTGGCCACCGCGGGCGCGCGTCCATGAATCGTATGGAATCCGTAGGTGTTCATGTAATAGGGAAAGCGGCTCGAGCAACCGATCCCCGAGATCACCACGAATTTTTCCTTGGGAATCCCGAGTTCAGGAAACACCGACTGCACGGCCGACAGAATCGCGTAATCGCCGCAACCAGGACACCAACGCACTTCCTGGTCAGTCTGAAAATCCTTCTTAGTCAGTGGCGGAAGCGTAGCCGTTGCCATGTTTATTTCTCCCGGGTCTCGTGATTACCTTGCCCTACTGCGCCAACAATTCTTCAATCTTCGCTTCGATCTCCGCTTGCTTGAACGGACGCCCCTGAATCTTGTTGTATCCGATCGCGTCCACCAGATACTTCGCGCGCAAGACCCACAAAAGCTGCCCCATATTCATCTCGGGCACCAGCACGCGATGATACCGCCCAATCACTTCACCCAAATTATTCGGCAGAGGATTCAAATAGCGCAAATGAACGTGCCCAATTTTCTTTCCCGCCGCACGCTGCGCGTTCAGTGCCGCGGTAATCGGTCCATAAGTCGAGCCCCAAGCCACGATCAACAGATCGCCCTCGGGATCGCCGACCGGCACCACGTCCGGAATTTCCTGCGCCACCGCCTGCACTTTCGCCGCGCGCAGATGCGTCATCCGTTCATGATTCAGCGGCTCGTAGTTAATGTTGCCGCTGATGTCCTGCTTCTCGAGCCCACCGAGACGATGCTCCAGTCCCGGCGTTCCCGGCAGCGCCCAAGGCCGCGCCAGCGTCACCGGATCGCGCGAGTAGGGCTTATACCCGACCGGATCGGTCACAAACGTCACGGGAAAATCGGGAATCTCGCTCAACTCCGGAATCCGCCACGGCTCCGCCCCATTCGCAAGATATCCATCCGAAAGAATGATCACCGGCACCATATATTTCAACGCGATGCGGCAAGCTTCCACAGCCACCCAGAAACAATCTCCAGGCGTCGAAGCCGCAATCACCGGAATGGGAGCCTCAGAATTTCGTCCGAACAGCGCCTGCAGCAAATCCGCCTGCTCAGTTTTCGTCGGCAGTCCAGTAGACGGCCCGCCCCGCTGAATGTCGCAAATCACCAGCGGCAGCTCAACGGCAACGGCCAAGCCCATGGCCTCCGTCTTCAGCGCCATGCCCGGACCAGACGTAGTGGTAATCGCCAACGCGCCCGCATACGAAGCGCCGATCGCAGAAGTAATCGCCGCGATTTCGTCTTCAGCCTGAAAAGTCATCACGCCAAAATTCTTGTACTGCGATAGCTCATGCAAAATATCCGAAGCCGGCGTGATCGGATAAGAACCCTGAAATAGCGTGAGCCCTGCTTTTTGCGCCGCAGTGACGAAGCCAATGGCCAGCGCCTGGTTCCCGCTCAAATTTCGATACGTTCCGGGCGACAATTTTGCCGGGGGAATTTCGTAGCTGATCTGAAAAGCTTCGGTAGCTTCGCAATACGAATAACCCGCCTTCATCGCCAACTTGTTGGCTTCCGAAAGCAACGGCTTATTCTTGAATTTGTCGTCGAGCCAACGGAAGGTCGAATCCATCGGTCGGTTGTAAAGCCAGTTGCACATTCCCAGCGCGAAGAAATTCTTGCAGCGGTCCATCGTCTTCGAATCGAGGCCGAGTTCCTGCAGCGCCAGCCGCGTCAATTTCTCAAGCGCCACGGGAAACAAGCGATAAGCATCGAGCGAATGATCCTCAAGCGGGTTCGTCTTGCACTGCGCCTTGCGCAGATCGTTGTCGGTAAAGCTGTCGGCATTAACGATCAGAATTCCGTTAGGCCGCAGGTCCGCAACATTCATCTTCAGCGCCGCGGGATTCATCGCCACCAGTGCATCCACGGAATCGCCGGCCGTAAATACCTGCCCGGAAGAAAATTGCAGTTGGAATCCGCTGACGCCCGGCAAAGTCCCCGCAGGCGCCCGAATTTCAGCAGGATAATCCGGAAATGTAGCCAGGTCGTTCCCGTAAAGCGCCACGGTATTCGTGAACTGGTTCCCGGTGATCTGCATTCCATCCCCGGAATCGCCGCAAAAACGAATGACCGCGCGGTCCAAAACCTCCCGCTTACGATCCCTAGAACTCGGCTCTCCTACTCCCGTAAGTGTGGACATAAATGGCTAGGCTCCCAGAAAAATGGCATCACCACATTATATCGCCGCTCTCCAAAGCAGTCTGCACGCGCCCACACGGCATATCGCATCGCACAACACGCGAAGCTGCCGCCAAACCACGCCGCAAGGCAGGAACGCTCGGAGAGAAACGCGGGGCAGGAAGCTACGGGCCCAACAACCTTGCAATCCGTGCCAATCCACTTGCCTTCCCCAAGTTCTAAAGATAGCACAAGCAAGTAGCGATGGCGCGAAAGAAACGCCGCCCAGTCATGTTACGCATAGTCCCTATAACCAGAATTTATGCGCCAATGCGGCCCACCGCTGAGGTAAACGAATTTGCCTTTGTAGGGGAGGGGGTTCACCACCCTCCCGGTTTGGCCTTGGGTGTTCGGCCCGCGTCACTCAGTCCGCAGCGCCTTAATCGGTGAAATAGATGCAGCCCGCGCCGCAGGAATTATCGCCGCAAAAAACGAACACACCGCCAAAGCCCCAGCGGCAACGACCAGCGCCAACGGATCCCAAGATTTCACGCCATACAGTTCCGAAGAAATCAACCGCCCCGCCCCAATCGCCAGCGGCACCCCCAGCAACAAACCAACCACCACCCGCCGAAACGCCCCCCGCAGCACCAACTGAACAATGTTGGCGCGGTCAGCGCCCAGCGTCATGCGAATACCAATCTCGTTAGTGCGTTGCGCCACCGTATATGCGGTCACGCCATACAGTCCGATCGCCGCAAGTAGCAGCGCGACAATCCCAAATAGTCCGGCCACACTCGCCACCGCCCGTTCCTGATCGAAAGACAGATCCAACTGCTGCTGCATCGTACGAATGCTGCTGATCGTCAAGTTCGGATCGATATCGGCCAGCGTCTTGGCGATCTGCGGCTGAAGCGTCCCGACGGGGACATCAGTAACCAGCATCATGCCCTCAATGAAATGCGAGCGCAGCTCAACGCGGCTCATGATGTTGTCTTTGTAATCGACGTTCTGCGCCAGCGGCACGAAAAACGTCGGATTCGAGGTCCTGGTCAATGAATAACCTGTGAATTTCGAATCGCGCACCACGCCGATGATGCGAAAGGTATTCATGTTCTGCGGCAAGTCGAGGCCGAAGTGCTGCTCCAGCGGATCCTCATCGCTCTTGAAAAATCGCTTCACGAATGCTTCATTCACGATAGCCACGGGCGCGGTGGTCTCGTTGTCAGCGGCACTGAAGGCGCGTCCGCGCAAGATGGTCATCCCGAAATTCTGCAGATAGTTGGCGCTCACGCGATCCCACGACGACCCGTTATCTTCTTCGAGTTTGGCGATCGGATGTCCGGCCACCAACACCAGCTCGCCCCAATTATTGGTAAGCGGGTTATAAAGCGCCAGGCCGGATCCGCGCACCCCCGGCAGGCGATTCAGATTTTCTTCCATCTGGCGGTAGATCGAGGCTAACTTTTCCTGGGTGTAGAGCGCGGGCGGGTCGAGCAGGCCCACAACCACGCGGCTTTTTACTTCATATCCGAGATTCTGATGCTCCAGTTTGTTCAGGCTGCGCGCCAGCATCGTTGAACCGGCCACCAGCACAACAGAAACCGCTGCCTGCACGATCAGCAGGCCTTTGCGTGCGAAGGAGGCTTGATCGCCGGTGCTGCGGCCCGCGCCGCGCAGTGCGTCCGCGGGATTCGTGCGTGTTGCCAGCCACGCAGGAGCCGCGCCAAAAATAATTCCGGTGATGAGCGCGACTCCAAACGCGAACGCCAGGACGACAAGTGATGGCGCGGTGCTAATAGGAAGGAAATGCGCGCTCTGAAACGCCAACGCCAGCAATAGGCGCGAGGCCGCCACGGCGACTACCAGTCCTGCGACGCCGCCTGCAATCGCGAGCGTCACGCTCTCGGTAAGCGCCTGCGCGATGATTTGCCGCCGCGTGGCTCCCAATGCCAACCGCAGCGCCGTTTGCCCGCGCCGCGTCACCGCGCGCGCCAGCAGCAGATTCGCCACATTCGCGCACGCAATCAGCAGCACCATCCCGCACACCGCAAGCAAAATCTGCAAGCTGCGCCCGTATTCTTCCTTCATCTCGGTCACGCCCGCGCCCGCCGGCACCACGTTCACAAATTGCTTTGGCAGAACTTGATCGATATCGGCCATCCAGTTCGCGGGATACCCCGCATCGTGAAGCATCCATTGCCGTACCACTCCGGTAAGCCGCGCGTTCATTCCGTCAGTGGAAGCGCCAGAACGCAAGCGGCCGATCACCCGCAGCCACGCGGAAAACGAAACGTGCAATAGCGCGCCCTCGCCACCAATCATCGGTTCCTGCTGCAGTGGCAACCAAAGATCGGGCGGATCGCCGCGCAAGGTCTCCCCGAAAAATCCAGGCGGTGCGATTCCGATGATGGTGAAAGGATGGCCCTCCACCACGAAGCTGGAGCCGACGACCGCAGGATCGCCGCCATAAGTCGCCTGCCAAACGCGGTGGCTAATCACCGCGACCGGCGCGGCAGCGGCTGTGTCGTCGCCAGCCTCGAAAACCCGCCCGCCAAACGCCCGCACTCCCAGCGTCGAAAAATAATTTCCGGTGACAAACTCAGCGCGCAAAGGCCGCGGCGCCATTTCTGTCCCCTGACGCCGCACTCCCAACAGACCCACGCCGGCCTGAAACGCCGCCAGCTCTTCAAATTCCGGCGTCTCCTTTTTCAGCCGCTCGTAAAGCGAAAACGAGAACCTTCCCCAGCGGTCCTGTGGGCTTCCCTGAACGCAGCAATCGTCGTCATCACCAACGCGATAAAGCCGCCCCGGGTCAGACACGGGAAGCGAACGCAGCATCACCGCGTGAATTAACGTAAAGATTGCGGTAGTCCCGCCAATCCCCAGCGCCAAGGTCAAAATCGCCGCAGCCGTAAACACCGGAGACAAACGAAACTGCCGCAAAGCATAGCGAAGATTGCCGCCCAAATTCTGCATCGAGCACCTCTGCAACAACGATACGCAATTCGCGCGCCGCAGGTTCCCTGAGCACGCAAAACTGCCCGACCCAAACCTGCGCCAACGGCCAGCTTGACTTTTCGCCTTCTCTTCGCCTATAGTCGCCTTGCAACTAATAGGAGCCGAACCCTTATGACACTGACCAAGCGCCAAAAGCAGGTTCTCGATTACCTCGTCGGCTTCATGAACAAGAACGGCTACTCGCCCAGCTTCGAGGAAATCGCCCGCGCCCTGAAACTTAATTCGCTGGCTACCGTCCACAAGCATCTCTCCACGCTCGAGAAAAAAGGCTTCCTGCGCCGCGGCTACAATCAAAGCCGCTCGATCGAAATCACGCAGCTGGTGAAATCAGTCCCCGAACAGGTAATCACGCGCCGCGCCACCGATTTGCCGCTCCTCGGAAAAATTGCCGCGGGCCGTCCTGTCGAAGCAATCGAAGATCGCGAGTCTCTCTCCCTCGGCGATTTCACCCGCGGCTCAAATAATTTCGTCCTGCAAGTAAAGGGCGAATCCATGCGCGACGATCACATTCTCGATGGCGATTACATAGTCGTGGAACAAACGCAGGTCGTAAATCCAGGCGAAATTGTAGTAGCCCTAGTAGGCGGCGACGAAGCCACTCTAAAACGCTTCTACCGCGACAGCCCCGGCAAAGTCCGCCTACAACCAGCCAATTCCCAGATGGCCCCAATCATAGTTCCGGCCGCCGACGTCCGCATCCAAGGCCGAGTAATCGGAGTCCTAAGAAAGTATTAAGCCCTCGTAGGGGAGGGTTCTTCAGACCCTCCCGCCTTTCGGCCCCGCATTCTCGCGCGCACTCCCGAATGAATCCTCAAGTGCGCCCGAACCGTACCGGCAAATTTTCCACAGCCCCAGTTGCTTCGGTGGAAACTCCTGTACCATTTTGCAATTGCTTCCCACTCCGCACAGGTCTAGATTGAGATTCCCCAGTCTTACTAGTGGTGCAGGCAGTCCCTGTTCCGTTTGTGGGCCCAAGGAGGGGGTAAATGTGGGGTGACAAAAAGCCGGCCAATCCGGCGAAACCGGCCGGCAACGTGCCGGAGCCGCCGAAGCCGTCCGCACCTGAGTATTTCAATCCAAGCACGGCGAGCGCACCGCCGCCCGTGGAGGCAAGAACTATGAGTCCTATCGAGACGAGCTATCCTTCTGCCGGTTCCACCAGCGCGACCGCGCGCCTGGGATCCAGTCTGCACTTCAAAGGGGAGATCTCCGGCAACGAAGATCTTCACGTCGATGGCAGCGTGGAAGGTCTGATTCACCTGGATGACCGCAAACTAACCGTAGGCGCCAGCGCCAAAGTTACCGCCGACGTGATCGCCCGCGAAGTGGTCGTCTACGGCAATGTAAAAGGCAATCTGCAAGCCCGCGACCGCATCGAGATCAAGAAAGACGGCTCGGTCGTAGGCGATCTAACCACCGCCCGCATCATGATCGAAGACGGCGCCTATTTCAAAGGCTCCATCGAGATCGACAAGACCGGCGAAGGCGGCGAAGATTCCAAGTCCTCGTTCTCGAAAGCGGCCAAAGGCACCACGGTCTCCTCGAGCACGAGCTCCTAAGATTTCAGCAATCGCAATCCGCATCTACGGCGGACCACTCGGCGGCGAAGCAGCCACCGGCCGGTCCGCCGCGCCATTTAAGTAGCGCCGGCGTCCCTGCCGGCATCCTACGATCACAAATCCAGGAACATGCAAACTCAAGTTCGGACGAATAAGTAAGAACGAAGCCGATATTCCGTAACGACCCCCATATCAAGCCCACACACCTCAGGACTATCCGCCCGTAATGTGGTATAGCGTTGCATAATGCCATCGACCGCGAATTCTCCAACCACCTCCACCTCCACAGCCGCCGGGCAATCGGCCAAAAGCCAAAAGGCCCGCCTATGGCAGCACATTCTTCTCTTCGGCCTAGCGGGCGGGATTATCATCACGCTCCTAAAATGGACCGAGTACCGCTACCTGGTCATCGAGCATTCCATCGAGATCTACGGCGGCCTGACCGCGGCCACGTTCTCGGCATTCGGCATCTGGCTAGGCCTGCGGCTCACGCGGAAGCAAATTGTCGTAAAAGAAGTACACGTATCCGTTCTCCCCGGGCAGCCATTCATCGTGAACTCCAAGAAGCAAGAGGAGCTGGAAATCACGCCGCGCGAGCTGGAAATCCTGGAACTGATCGCCAAAGGCATGAGCAACCGCGAAATCGCCCAGAAACTTTTCGTGAGCGAAAACACGGTGAAGACCCATTCCAGCCGCGTTTTCGATAAACTCGGCGCCAAGCGCCGCACGCAAGCCGCTCAATTGGGCAAAGAATTCGGCTTGCTACCGTGAACTCAGTTCCGGAGGGCGGGATTTGAACGCGGCCACCTCACTCCGAAGCATGATTTGCGGCCTTGCGGGCCAAAATCACCCGAAAGGATGACGACAATTCCGCGGCAGGCGCCTAGATTGCGCCAGTCGGCAATCTTCAAATACCGGAGGGAACCATAGTGAAGAAGACCATCCTTACATTCGGGCTGATTTCCGGCGTTATTTCGTCGGCGCTGATGATTTGCATGATTCCGTTTTACGACAAGATTGGGAACGACAAGGCCTTAATCCTCGGCTACACGTCCATCGTCCTGTCATTCCTCCTGGTCTATTTCGGCATTCGCTCCTATCGCGATAACGTCGCGGATGGCCACATCACCTTCGCCAAGGGCTTCGGTGTCGGCATCTGCATTACTCTAATTTCGTGCCTGTTCTACGTCGGGACTTGGGAAATTTTGTCCCGCACCGTTTTTCAGGATTTCATGGACAAGTATTCTGCGGCTATGATTGCCAAGGCTCAGGCGTCCGGCGCGAGTGCGGCAGTGGTGCAAGCGAAAATCGATGAGATTCAGCACATGAAAGAAATGTACGCACATCCGCTTTACCGTATGCTGATGACGTTTATCGAGCCGTTCCCGATTGGACTGCTGATCACTCTGATTTCCGCAGCGGTTCTGAGAAAAAAGGCGCAGCCGGAATCGGCGCAGACCGCCGCGACAGCGTAAGGCACTGTTAAGATATTCATCTAAAAGAGAGAGGGAAAAAAAATGGCTAGAGTCACAGGAATTGGCGGGGTGTTCATCAAAGCGAAATCCGACGAGAAAGCTCTCGCCGAATGGTACAAGACGAATCTCGGCATCAAGCTCGAGGACTGGGGAGGCTGCGCCCTCGAGTGGACCGAGGATACAGCAGAGGACAAGGGTGCTACAGCATGGGCTGTCGCCGCCCCGAAAACGAAATGGTTCAGCCCCAGCGAATCAAGTTTCATGATCAACTATCGCATCGACAATATGGAAGAAATGATCGCGCAACTAAAGAGCGGCGGCGTCGAGCTCCAGAAGGGCCCCGAATTCCACGAGAACGGCGTATTTGCATGGGTAATGGACCCCGAAGGCAACAAAGTCGAATTGTGGGAACCAAAGCTCTGGGACGATAAAAACAAGAAGCCGTAGATAAGCGCATTACGGGGGCTCTTGCATTTCGGTGGGAGCCTCCGCATTTATGCGGAGGAAGGAGCGCTTCAGCGCTCCGGAAACAGCCGCCCTATATAAAGGCGCTTTAGCGCTGGCCACCAGGTGCGGCGCTTCCGCCGCAACGGTGACCACTAAACGCTGTCGTCAATTCTCCATCTCACTAAAGCCCCGCTCGCCTCTCACTCCGAGCGAAGCGCTTGCATCACGTCCACGCGCGCCGCCCGCGCCGCCGGCAGCATCGAAGCAACCACCGCCGCGCCCAGCAGCACAAACGCAGAAACGATCACCGGCAATGCGCCCGGCATTTTCAAGTCGCCGAAATAACTGCCTGCCACGCGCGCCACGACGAACCCGAACGCCGCGCCCGCCAGAACCCCAACTCCAGCCATCACAACGCCCTCGCTCACAACTCCTCTCAACAGATTTTTCGGCTGCGACCCAAGCGCCAGGCGAATCCCGAATTCCCGTGTCCGCGCGCTCACAGAAAACGCCAGTACACCCGCGACGCCAACGACCGCAATCAGCAACGCCACGCCCGCGAACACGCCAAACACCAGCGAATTCAAGCGATCCGGCGCCAGCACTTTTGCACGGATGTCCTCAAGAGTGGCGGCGTGCTCCACCGGTTCATCGGCGGACATCTCCCGAATAATTTTTGTTACCGGCGTTACCAGCGCATAAGGATTTCCGCTGGTGTGGATGAAGAGATGACCGCCGAATAAGCCGCCTTCCGCAAAGGTGCCGTAAATTGTGGGGGTCGGCGCTGCAACGATATGCAAGTCATCCATATCCGGGACCACGCCAATAATCCGGTGCGGCGCCATCACTCGCGCCTTTTCGGCATCGCTGCCGGGCAGAAACTCGAGCACCGGATCCGTCCAATAGACATGCCGATTAATGGGATCCTGGCCAGGGAACATGGTCTGTGCAAGAGTCTGGCTGACGATCACCACCGGCTCGTGATCCCCGTCATCGAGCGCGTTGAAATCGCGGCCGGCAAGAATGGGAGCGCGCAGCGCGCTGAAAAACCCGGGAGAAATCGTACGCGACTGCGCCCGAGGATCGTCTGCGCTATGAGGGTGACCGTCGCCGGCGAATTGCAAACCTATCCCGAAGTTCTCGGCGTCACGCCAGGGAGCAACTTCAGCGAAAGCCGTCTGGGTAACACTGGGTAGCGCATCGATGCGCCGGATCGATTCCTTGTAAAAATCGAGGACTTGCTGCGGCGATTTTCCGTTGTACAGCGCTGGAACGTCGACAACCAGGACTTTACGCGTATCGACACCAGTCTGCTGCGCTTGCAACGCGATCATCGTCGTGATCAAAACGCTCGCGCCGGCCAAGAGCACGAAAGACGCGGCAATTTGCGTGACGGCGAAAACCCGCTGGCGGCGGCTGGTGCTGCTGGTCATGCGCACGCTTCCGCTCGCGAGGTTGATGCCATTCGCGGCGCCCGCCGAAGGCAGCCGCGGCACAAACGCCAAAATCACCGCGGCCACCACTGCCAGCGCCACACCCACCCACAGCAGGCTGGAATCCACCGTCAAATCCAGCGCGCGCACGGAGAAGCGCGAAGCGTAGCGCGCCAGAATGGTGACCAATGGCTGCGCGATGATCAATGCGATGCCCGCTCCGGCGCCGCAAAGCAGCAGACTTTCGGCTAGCAACATCCGCCGCAGCGCGAAAGTGCTGGCGCCCAGCGCCGCGCGGATCGAGAGTTCTCCTTCGCGCCGTACCGTTCGCGCAAGAATCAGGTTGGCCACGTTCGAGCACGCGATGATGAACACCAGGCCCGACGCAGCAAGCAGCACCAGAAGCACCGTACGCGCGCCAGACGTAATCTCGTCGCGCAGCATCCGGGTCTCAATGCGGAAATTGCCGTTCGCGGGATACGCTTCAGCGTGGTCCTTCTCCATGGACGCGTAAGCGGTAAGCAGCTCGCCGCGAGCCTGCTCGAGAGTCGCGCCAGGAGCAAGCTTGCCGAAGAGCTCGGTCATTCGATGGACGCGGCCGGTGACCATCGTCGCCGAAAGATGATGCGGGCTGACCACCATGTTGCCGATAATCTCGGTCTCCGCGGGGTACGGCACGCTCGGTTCCAGGACGCCGACAACCGTGGCGGAGCGATCGCCGATGCTGCTGAGGCGAACTGTTTTGCCGATCACGCCTGGATCTTTGTGGTAAACGGTAGACCAGAAGCGATAGGTGAGCACGATCACGCCCGGGGCGCTAGGACCATCATCTTGCGGTCCGATCAGACGCCCGAGAACAGGGCGCAGTCCCATGACATCGAAGTAGCTGCCGCCGACCACGCCACCCTGCACTCCGCGAGGTTCACCGAGTCCGACCATCGTAAAGGTCATCTGCGAGAAATCGCCAAACTCGCTCACCGAGTGCACGCTGGCTTCAAGGTCCCTGACTTCCGGCACGGAGAAAGCCACGTTATCGGTGCCGAGGCCGGGGGCTCCCTGGCGGATGTAGATAAGCCTGTTTTCGTCACGGTTGACGAGCGGCTTGAGCAGCACCCCCCGCACCAGCGTGAAGATCGCCGCGTTAGCCCCGATGCCCAGCGCCAGCGTAAGGATCACAATGCTAGCCAGTCCTTTGCTGCGCATCAGCGAGTGGAACGCAACTTTTAGATCGCGGATAATTGACATAGTTCTCGCCCCCTCGGCCTTCCTTAGCACCACGCGTGCCAATGGGAAAGCCCGCATTATAAATCACTTCTCACAGGATAGTCGCAGCAGATGCTCGTTTTCGACAGCACCCATGTCCAAATTCGGACACCCCGGCGGCAGCCCCGCCGCCTTCTTCGCGGCGGAGCAGCGGAATTACGGTGTGAGCCCCTACCGTTGGCGAGGTGGGCGACAATTTGCTGACTGATTATCGTAAATCCTGATTAACGCGGTAACCGGAGAAGTGAAATCGTCCGAAATCCGCTTATTAGATGGTCCTGCTGAGTCCCCCCTTCGAGTTTTGCGATACTATCTTTTGATGTCGGCTGAACTTCAAACCAAACGCCTGCTGCTCCGCCCGCTCCAGCTCGCCGACGCGGAACAAACACAACGACTCTTTCCGCAGTGGGAGATCGTGAAGTTCCTTACTTCAAAAGTTCAATGGCCTTATCCGGCCGGTCGCGCGCTCATTTACTATCGCGACGAGGCGCTTCCGAATATCGCGCGCGGCGAAGAGTGGCAGTGGACATTGCGATTGAAGGAATCGCCAGACTCACACATCGGAGTAATAGGTTTATACAAAGGAGAATGGGACAACCGCGGATATTGGCTCGGGCTTCCGTGGCAGGGACGCGGCTTGATGACCGAGGCCGTTGTAGCAGTGAATGATTACTGGTTTGACTTTCTCGGCTTCCCCATTCTGCGCGCGCCAAAGGCCATCGCGAACATCCCCTCGCGCCGCATCTCGGAGAAGACGGGAATGCGCGTCATCGCAACCCATGAGCGCGACTACGTCTCCGGCCGACTAATGGCGGAAATTTGGGAGATCACTGCCGAAGAATGGCGCGCTAAGAGGGTCGAATTTTGAGTGGATATGCGATCGACGCAAGTCAGGTGCCTGATTAACGCACAAACCGGAAACCGAGTCACTACCGAATCCCCGGATTTGTTGACTTGCCCGCAAGCCAATCATAGAATCGCCGCGCCATGGCGGACTCCCAGTCCTTACTCGGCCGCACCATTTCCCATTACCGCATCCTCGAAAAACTCGGCGGCGGCGGGATGGGCGTAGTCTATAAAGCCGAAGACACCAAGCTGCAGCGATTCGTCGCGCTGAAATTCCTCCCTGATGATCTCGCCCGCGATCGCGCCGCGCTCGAACGTTTCCAGCGCGAAGCCCGCGCCGCTTCCGCCTTGGATCACCCGAACATCTGCACCATCTACGAAATTGACGAAGAAAAAAGCCAGCCCTTCATCGTCATGCAATTTCTCGACGGCCAAACGCTAAAGCACCGCATCTCCGGCAAGCCCCTTCCGCAAGATGAAACGCTGGAACTCGCCATCGAAATCGCCGACGCCCTCGACGCCGCGCACTCCAAAGGCATCGTCCATCGCGACATCAAGCCCGCCAATATTTTCGTAACCACCCGCGGCCACGCCAAAATTCTCGACTTCGGACTAGCCAAGACCCTAGGCCAGACCTCGTCCATGTCCGTCTCCATCACGCAAGACAGCGCCGGCATCTCCGCCGAACACCTAACCAGTCCAGGCAGCGCGATCGGCACAGTCGCCTACATGTCGCCCGAGCAAGTACGCGCCAGAGAACTCGACGCGCGCAGCGATCTCTTCAGCTTCGGCGTCGTGCTCTACGAAATGGCCACCGGCGCAGCCGCCTTCCGCGGCGAATCCATAGCCGTAATTTTCGAAGCGATCATGAACCGCGCCGTGGTCCCGCCGGTACGCCTAAATCCAGATGTCCCGGCGAAACTCGAAGACATCATCAACAAAGCCCTTGAGAAAGATCGCGAAACCCGTTATCAGCACGCCGCCGATATGCGCGCCGACCTGAAGCGCCTCCGCCGCGAAACCGAATCCGGGCACGCCTCGTCCTCCACAGTCGTAGCCGCGAGCGCCGCTCCCTCAGGAACCGGAATTCCGGCAGCGCAATCGTCGGCAACATACGACGCCCCGACGTCTCGTCCTCCCTCCGGCCCGGTAGCAGCAGCTTCGAGCACCACAATCCCGGGTGCAGCCGCAAGCACCGAACGGCGCGAAGCTCAGCCACTTGATGCCGGAAAGACGCCGCAAGCCAAAAAGAATCTGCCCTACATGATCGGCGCAGCAACACTCGTAGTCTTGCTCGCCGCAGGAATCTGGTGGTTCAAAGGCCGCACCAAAACCGCCGCGCTCACCGAACGCGACACAATCGTTCTAGCCGACTTCTCCAATTCCACCGGCGATCCCGTCTTCGACGACACGCTAAAAACCGCGCTCAGCGTAGCCCTAAATCAATCCCCGTTCCTGAATGTGCTGCCAGAAAACAAAGTAGCGGAAACTCTCAAACTAATGTCCCGCCCGCGCGGCACTCCGCTCACGCCAGATGTAGCCAGCGAAGTCTGCCAGCGCGCCTCAGGCAAAGCCTATATCGCCGGCTCGATCGCCAGCCTCGGCAACGAATATGTGCTGGCTTTGAAAGCCATCAACTGCCAAACCGGCGAGCCCTTCGCTCAACAGCAAGCCACCGCCCCATCGAAGGAGAAAGTCCTCGATGCCCTGAGCGATGTCTCATCGAAGCTCCGCCAGCAACTCGGCGAATCGCTCGCCACCGTGCAAAAGTACGACGTTCCCCTCGCCGAGGCCACCACTTCATCCCTCGAAGCTCTCAAGGCCTACACCACCGGCAGAAAAGTGCGCAGCGAGAAAGGCGAAGCCGCTTCTCTGCCTTACTTGCAGCGCGCCATCGAACTCGATCCCAACTTTGCGATGGGTTATTTGGCGGTAGGAACCAGCTACAGCAATATGGGCGAGACCAGCCGCGCCAGTGAATATCTCACCAAAGCCTTCGAACTGCGCGAACACGCCAGCGAGCGCGAGAAACTTTCCATCGCAGCCGAATACTACCAGAACGCCACCGGCGAACTGGACAAAGCCGCTCCCATCTTTCAAGAATTGATTTCCAGCTACCCCCGATTTTTCCCTTCCTACAACAGCCTGGGAATTACATACAGTTCTCAGGGCCAATATGAGAAATCCCTCGACGAGTATCGCGAATGCCTGCGCCTCGAACCAAACGCCGTTCCATCCTTCGTAAATCTGACCAACTCATTCATGGCCTTGCAGCGGTTTGATGAAGCGCGACAGACTATTCAGCAGGCGCACGAGCGGAAGTTGGACAGTTTCGCGTTGCGTAACGTTCGGTATGCCCTGGCTTTTCTCGGCGGCAATTCTGCGGCGATGTCGGAAGAGTTGCAGTGGTTCGCGGGAAAACCGATAGAACACATTGGCCTTTCGCTCGATTCCGACACGCAGGCCTATGGCGGCCACCTCGCCAAAGCGCGCGAGATGACCAAGCAAGCAGTGGATTCCGCCGTGCGCAGTGATGCGAAGGAATCGGGCGCCACGTGGCTGGAGAATGAAGCCATTCGCCATGCGGCTTTTGGCGATCTCGCTGCTGCGAAACAGGCGGCGTCAGACGGATTGAAGCTCTCCCCCGATAGCCAGGGCGTTCAGGCCGAGGCGGCGATGGCGCTCGCTATGGCCGGCGATGCGGGTAGAGCTATATCGATGGCTCAAGATTTGAACAAGCGCTATCCGCTCGACTCGCAGTTGCAATCTCTCTGGCTGCCCGCGATTCGCGCGCAGGTGGCGCTGGACGGCAAGAACGCGTCCCAAGCCCTGAAGGAATTTCCGGCCCCCAGTCCCATGGATTTCGGAGCAATTGGATTCGTTGCCAATCTTTCTTGCCTATATCCAATCTACATCCGCGGCGAAGCAAATCTAGCCGCAGGCCAGGGTGCCGCTGCCGCCGCCGAGTTTCAAAAGATAATCGACCACAGCGGAATCGTCTGGAGCTGCTGGACCGGCGCGCTAGCCCACCTGGGCGTAGCCCGCGCCAACGCCCTGCAATCCAGAACCGCACAAGGCGCCGACGCCGACGCCGCCAGAGTCCGCGCCCTCGCCGCCTACAATGATTTCCTAGACCTGTGGAAAGATGCCGACCCCAACATCCCCATCCTAGTCGCCGCAAAATCCGAATACGAAAAACTAAAATAGCCCCGGCGATGCACTCGCCAGCTCGTCTCAGCCGCGAAGCGGCCCTCCGAACGTAGGGCCCGCGCTTTATGCCGGGCCGGGCGCCGAGTAATTTAATGGCGACGTCGCGGCTCCGCAGAAAGTCGCTTACAAGAATCCCGTCGAAACGAGTAACGAAACGACTTCATCGCGGCCCCCAAGCGCCTTGATGTAAACTAGCCGCCGAGGCGCGCGAACAACCCCGAATCGAAATGCCCACCCGCCCGCAAATTTTCGCCGTCGCAGCAATCTCAATCGCCTCCCTAGCGATCCCCATCGCGCTACGCGCACAAGCCCCAGCCGGCCCGATCCATCCATTGCGCACGGATACAGACACTCACGCCCCAGCCGAAACCGAAAAAAAGCCCCTACCGCGTCACGAACTCTGGGGCACGTGGACGCTAAACCCAAAAAAAAGTGACGACACCACCGCCAAGCTACAGAAAGCCCGCGGAACCCACAGCACTCCCGCATGGGGCGGCTTCCCCCGCGGACGCGGCCCCGACCGCGAAACCGTAGAAGACCACAATCGCGAAGACGACTTGATCTACCCGCAAAATTCCTTCGCGCTAACACACAAAGACGCAGAAATCGATCTAACGGACGATCAAGGCCGCAAGCGCGTCTATTTCACCGACGGCCGCAAGCTACAAAAATCAAAGGATGACAAGTACAAGGAACTCGCAGCACGCTGGGATGCAGGCAGGCTGGTAAGCGAAGAAAAAGGCCCAAGCACAATCAAACTAACGCGCTCGTTCGAAATTTCCGGAGATGGCCAGCATCTCTACGAAACCCTCGCAGTAGATCTAGGCGCAGTAAGCGGCTTCGTCCTGCTCCGCTACATTTACGACCCATCCAAACCAAACACCGAAGACGCCACAGTCGCAAAACCAAGCCCCGGCGATGTGAAGCCCTAGCGCGGCGTTGCGCCTTGTCAGGGCACGACTTTAGTCATGCTGAAAATGCGGTAAGAAGGGAAGTTTGATGCCTTGTCAGGGCATGACTTTCGTCATGCCGAAAACGCCGTAAATTCACTCCGGCTTTAGCCGCTGAGGTTATGTTTTCGGAGTTCCTGCAAAAGCGCCGAAGACTGAATCAACAACCGCAGCCTCAAGCCTTAGGAAATTTATCCGCCTGAAATTTCCCATCATCCACGTAATTCGCATTAATCTCCACAAACGACTGCCATTTCTCCGGCAAATCCTCCAGCGGAAATATCGCCGTCACGGGACAAACCGGCACGCAAGCCCCGCAATCAATGCAAATCGTAGGATCAATATAAAGCTGCGTAACCTGCTCAAAAGTAGGCCGCCCGTCATCATAAGTCCGGTTCTTAGCCGGATGAATACAATCCACCGGACAAACATCCACGCACGCCGTATCTTTCGTCCCGACGCAAGGCTCTGCAATGATGTAAGCCATCAGCTAACTCCGCATGTAGCTCGGGTCTTCATACCCGAGGCACGTTGATTTGGTCTTCAAGGTTTTGATTTTCTTCCGTTCCAGAGTTGCAATTGAGCTGAGCACCGACCCAGACTCCCAACCCCAAAAGATCCACCTAGCATCCTTACTTTAACCTGATTTCCCGGCCCGCGTCGAAGAACTATTCAAGTCCCCAAGCTTTCCTCTTGCGCAAAGGCCGCGAAAGTCTATACTCCCGCCCACTCGCAAAAGCAATTTGAGGCCAATCCCGATGCCCCACAACCCCTGGGCCCTATGGTTCCTATTCCTCTTTGGTCTCTTCATGCCCTACATCGCCATCAAGTCCGCCATAAATCTCCGCCGCGCAAAATCCCTACCCGATCGCTCCAACGTAATCGTCCGCGTCCTGGTAATGGAAGGAATTTTCGGTCTACTGGCAATCTGGGTAGCGCGCAACACCGGCATCGAACTCTTCAATCGCGGCACTCTCCCCGCAAAAGCACTTCTTCTTGCGGCGGCAGTGCTAATCGTCGCGCTCGCGACGCTACCCCTACGCTGGCGAATGATCTCCGAAGACCATCGCCGCCGCCTAATGCTAGCCCGCCCCCGCGAGCCGAAAGATCTCCTCTGGTGGGCAGCCATCTCCCTAGCCGCCGCCATCGCCGAAGAGCTAGTCTACCGCGGAGTAATGCCCGCCGTTCTCCTCCCCTACACCCGCAACTGGTGGCTAGCCATCTCCATAGCCGTAGCAGTTTTCGCCGTAAGCCACGCCAATCAAGGCCTGCCCGGCGCAATCGCCATCGTCCCCATGGCCTTCTGCCTACACCTCCTAGTCTGGTTCACCGGCGCGTTGCTCCTAGGCATGGCCGCACATTTCCTCTACGATTTCGCCGCCGGCATAATCTACCTACGTCTAGGCAAAGGCCTATCCCCGCTTGAAGACTTATAACGAATCGATCCGCACCGAGATTGAGTTTACGGATAGTTTTGCCTCGGGGATTATTGCGCCGTGCTACCGAGCAGCTTCCACCGTGAGCCGCGGCCCGAACTCAAACGATTCCATCTTAGATTTCCCGGAAGTATACCCAGCGATGAAATCCTTCTTGTTGGTAGTCTTGCCGTCAGGACCCAAGCCCACCCAATCGTCAGCAAGGATCGCCCCAAGTTTGTCGGCATCAGCAGCCTTAGATGCATCGGTCCAGTCATGTTCCAGTTGCTTGATGGCATCAGCAGTGCCTGAAGCCTTAGGCTTCGCCGGCGCCATTTTATCCTGCGCAAATCCGAATCCAGCAAACGCAACGATCAAAAGAATTATTCCCGCCAGTTTTTTCATTTTTCCTCCTAATCGAAATCTCGAAACATCACACGGGACCCCACGAATTTGAGCCGCAGTCTATACACCAACCCAAGATTGTCAACGAATGTGGAAAACAACCGCAATCCCACCAACGCAATTCCGTAGCGCCGGCAGCCTGCCGGCGTCTTTGACTCTTCGCGGCGATTCCGAAAATTCACTCAATAACCCACCGCCTCCCCCGGCCCGCGTTCATCCACCGCGCCTTCCAGCCACCCCTCGCTAATTTCGATCGCCTGCACTTCCGCAAGCACTCCCTCCCGGCTCGTGTACCCCATCTTCGCAAGCAACGCCACGCTATCCGGCGAAACCCCGCGCTCAACCACCAACACATCAGGCTTCCACTGCTGATGAACGCGCGGAAAGTCCACAGCATCCTGCACATTCATATGAAAATCGATCACATCCAAAAGCACCTGCAACACCGCCGAAATAATCGTAGCTCCCCCAGGCGCACCCAACACCAGAAACGGCTTGCCGTCCTTAGTGATAATGGTAGGCGTCATAGAAGAAAGCGGCCGTTTCCCCGGCGCAATGGAATTATTTTCCCCCTGCACCAATCCAAACATGTTAGCCGTCCCAGGCTTAGCAGAAAAATCGTCCATCTCGTCGTTCAACAAAAATCCCGCCCCAGGCACGGTAACCGCGCTCCCATAACCATTATTCAGCGTGTAAGTAAGCGCCACACAGTTACCCCACCCATCGACGATGCTGAAATGCGTAGTGTTCGCGCCCTCATGGCTCGCCGCCAACCCGGGACTCACCTGCTCGCTAGGCGTAGCGCGCGCAGGATCGATGCTGGCGCGCCGCTCGTGCACGTAAGCAGGATCAAGCAGCCCGGCAATCGGATTTTTCACAAACCCCGGATCGCCCAGGTAACTGCTCCGATCCGCATAAAACCGCCGCATCACTTCAGCCAGATAGTGATACTCGCCCGCCGAACCCGCCCCAAAAGCTTCATAGCCGCTACCATCCAGCATCGCGGCCATCTGCAAAATCCCCACGCCTCCCGAACTCGGTGGCGGCGAGGTAATAATGTGATACCCGTGATAGTCGCCTTCCAGCGGCGTGCGCTCCATGGCCCGATAGCCGCGAAGATCGTCAAGCGTGATCAACCCGCCGTTTTTCGCCATAGCATCGGCGATCAATTTCGCCGTTTCGCCTTCATAAAAATCGCGCGAGCCCGTCGCGGCAATACGCCCAAGCGTGCCAGCCAGTTCAGGCTGCCGAAAGTCTTCCTGCCATTCATAACCCGCCCCGCCCTTCAAAAAAATCCGTTTCGATTCCGCAAATTTCGAAAGCGAGCCCTCATATTCGCGCCAAGATTCCATCTGCCAGCGCGAAACCGGAAATCCCTTCGCGGCCAAATCGATAGCCGGTTGCAGCAAAGCCGCCCAAGCCTTGCTCCCAAATTTTTTGTGCGCCAATTCCAGACCCCGCACCGTTCCGGGAATTCCCGAAGCCCGCCAACCGACAATGCTGTCCCGCGTGGGCGCTCCATTCGAGTCGAGGTACATATCGTGCGAAGCCCTGGCGGGCGCCGCTTCGCGGAAATCGATAAAGCTACTGCGCCCATCAGCTAGCCGCACCAGCATGAACCCGCCTCCGCCAAGATTTCCGGCAAACGGGTGCGTCACGGCCAGCGCGAAGCCCACCGCCACCGCGGCATCGACAGCATTCCCCCCAGATTTCAGGACGGCAATCCCAACATGGGCTGCCAGCGATTCCTGCGCGACAACCATCCCCTTGCGCCCGTAAATCGGATCGCGACCCTCGGCTGGCGGAACAACAAGCCCCGCAGCCAGAACTACGGCAAGAATGCGCACCAGCGAAATTCTCTGCATAGCGCGACATCATACACTCGTTGTGCAAGCTGAGATCGCCGACCCGTTGTAGGGGAGGGTCCTTTAGCCCTCCCGCCACGCGCCTTCCGCGTGGCTCCGTTCCAGAAACCGAGGCGGCAATCGATCCGCTTTCGGCCCCAAATCGCACAAGCCCCGAGGATGCCGATCCCTCCACCCATTTGCCCATTTCGCTCCAGAGATAGTTGCGCAAAGTACTCACTTCCGCTAAAAATCACCCGCGGCAGGAGTTCCGATGAAATTCACGCTCCTCTTGATTATTGGTGGGATGCTCATGCTAATGGCCAACGCTCCTGCTCAGAATTCAGCCAAACCATTTCATCTCGAGGAAGCCACCATCAGCGATGTCCAAGCCGCCTACAAGTCCGGCACTCTAACATCCGTAAAGTTGGTCCAAGCCTATCTCGAGCGCATCCGCGCGTACGACCAGGCCGGCCCGAAACTAAATGTAGTCATCTTTCTAAATCCTCGCGCTCTGGAAGAAGCAGCCGCTCTAGACGAACACTTCCGCAAAACCGGCAACTTCGTAGGCCCCCTCCACGGAATCCCAGTTCTGCTAAAAGACAACATCAACACCAACGACATGCCCACCACCGGCGGCTCGCTCAGCCTGGCCGGATACACTCCCGCCACCGACGCGGCAATCACTCAGAAACTGCGCAGCGCGGGAGCCATCATCCTAGCCAAGGTAAATCTGCATGAGTTCGCCATCTGGGGCGAAACGATCAGCTCGATCCGAGGCCAAACGCTCAATCCCTACGACCTAACCCGCACACCAGGCGGCTCAAGCGGCGGCACCGGCGCGGGCCTAGCCGCCAATTTCGCGATCGCGGGCATTGGCACAGACACAGTCAATTCCATCCGCTCACCAGCCTCGGCCAACGACATCGTAGGCATCCGCCCCACGCTCGGTCTCGTCAGCCGCGCCGGCATCATCCCGTACTCCTTCACCCAAGATGCCGCCGGCCCGCTAGCCCGCACCGTCACCGACGCGGCGAAAATGTTAAACGTCCTGGTCGGCTACGATCCAAACGATCCAGCCACAGCATGGAGCGTCGGCAACACCGAGCAGGACTACACAAAATTCCTGAAGGCCAACGGCTTGCAAGGCAAGCGCATCGGCATATTGCGCAGTTTCTTCGGCACCGCCCCTATCAACAACGAGGTCAATCGCATCGCCAACCAGGCGATCGAAGATCTAAAGAGGTCCGGCGCAACGCTAGTCGAGCTCAACACTCCAGATCTAGAAAGCGGAAAGCTGACCTCAGATGTCAGCGTTCATCTGTACGAATTTAAGCCCGCCATCAACGCCTATCTCGCCGCAGCCAACGCCCCCGTGAAATCGCTCCAGGAAATCATCGCCTCCGGCAAGTTTCATCCAAACATCAAGGACAGCATCACCAAAGCACAAGCCCTGGATCTGGACGACGCCTATCGCCAACGTCTTCAAAAGCGCTCCGAGCTACAGCAGCGCGTAATGCAAATCATGGCCGACGAGCGGCTAGACGCAATCATGTTCCCGCACCAGCAGCGCCTGGTAGTGCCCATCGGCGAGAAGCAGGCGGATCGCAATGGCGCGCTAGGCGCAGTCACCGGCTTCCCGTCCATAGTAGTCCCAGGCGGCTTCTCGTCCCCAACTCCAACAGCCGCCATCGGCGTCCCGGCAGGCATAGAATTCCTGGGCCGGCCCTGGTCCGAAAAGCTGCTACTCGAAATCAGCTACAGCTACGAACAAGCCACCATGCACCGCCGCCCCCCGCCACTCGACGCACCAAAGTAGCGCCGCGCCGTTCCCCTTCCCATTTCGTAACATTTTTACCCATTTCCGTACCTCCATTCCCCTATCAATTCCTCTATTTACCAATTGACAATCTATTGCTTCTATGCTAGTCTACCCCCGAAGTGCGTAATCCAATGCGCCCTTCCAACCAAACACGAGAGGTGTGTACCCCGAGCACCGAGCGCCCAACGTGACCGCACCATCCGCACCACCCCGCCTCCGGGCGCCCGCATCAAAAAATCCCAGATCCGCTGACCCCCAGTCTCCGCTCCACCAGACCCCAGGCCAGCACCAAAAAGGAAAATCCATGGAAGAAGAACACGCACCACTCAATCCCGGCGTAGACCCCCTAGTTCATGCCCGCAAATGCACCATCTGCAATCACCCCGAACGCGACGAGATCGAAAACGATTTCGTCTACTGGGGCCATCCCGGCTCGATCATCAAAAGGTACGGTCTTAGCCACCGCACGGCCCTCTACCGCCACGCGCGA
>Ga0206813_1006_pt1 | contig 76189 bp, 48 predicted proteins | sample Alteio_BWOrgCont_92_FD_152856 | JGI IMG/M metagenome (GOLD analysis project Ga0206813, IMG submission 152856) | Enriched cells from forest soil in Barre Woods Harvard Forest LTER site, Petersham, Massachusetts, United States -... | ecosystem: Environmental > Terrestrial > Soil > Temperate forest >...
CGCCTTCGCCGGTATTGCTTCTTGCGCCGAGGCGATTCATGGCGATGGCGAGAGTGCGATGCGCTTCCGGGCTCAGCGCGCCGAGAGACATCGCTTGCGTGCTGAAGCGGCGGAGGATTTCGGATTCGCTTTCCACTTCGTCGAGCGGGATGGCGTCGCTGGCGGTAAAATCCAAAAGATCGCGTACGGCCACTGGCTCCCGCGATTCCGCCAGCGCTTCGTAAGCGTGATAATTTTCCGGCGTCGGCGCGCTGATATAGCGATGCATGCTGCGGACCAACGCCGGAGAACTGGAATGGCGCTCGCCGGCGTGGCGAAAACGGTAGAGGCCGTCGTCGCGTAGATCGGAGGACGTTGTGGTGGGCGCGTAGGCGGCTTGGTGACGATCCAGGGCATCCTGCAATAAATCTTCGAGTGACTTGCCGCTTAGTACTGCGCCTGCATCTTCGAAGAAAGTTTCGCGGACTTCTTCGTTTAGGCCGACGAGTTCGAAGAGCTGACTGTTGCGATAGCTCGCGATGGTGCAGATGCCCATGCGGGCTAGAACTTTGCGTAGGCCGGTTTCTACGGCTTCGCGGTAGCGGGCGCGCCCGCCGGGTTTTAGATTTCCGGCGAACTCCAGCGCTAGATACGGTAGGACGGCGCTGGCTCCTGCGGCGATTAGCATGGCTAGGTGATGCGTTTCGATGACTTGGCCGGTTTCGATTAGTAGCGGGATGTCGTAGGCGCCGGCGCGGACTTGGGATTTCCAGGCTGCGGCTACTGCTAGCAGGGCTGGTATCGCTGCTTTCGTCGCGCTGACTTGGCGATCGCTTAGCAGAATTATTTCTGGCGGATTCGTGCGGGAGTTGCTGATTTGTTCGCGGATTTTTTCTAGCGCGATTGCGGCTTGTTCTGCTCCTGCGGCTGCTTCGTACGTGATGTCGATGCGTTGTACTCGGCCTTGATGCTCGGACTCGAGTGCGGCTAGTTGGCTTTCATCTAGTAGTGGGGAAGAAATTGTGGCGGATCGGCCTAGATGAACTTCTAGGGACATGACGTGGCCTTCGCGTAATGGATCGATTGGGGGATTTGTTACTTGGGCGAAGCGCTGTTTGCAGTAATCCCAGATTGGCCGGCGCATGGCGGACATGAAAGCTGGAGCGGCGTCGTCGCCCATGCTCCAGACGGATTCTTTGGCTTCTTTGGCTAGAGATTCGAAGAGTAGGCGGAATTGGTCTTCGCTCCAGCCTAGCGCGGCTGCGGTTTTGCGTGGTTCTGGCGTTTGATTTTGTGGAACCGTGACGCGCTTCAGGCGTTTTGTCGCCGGCTTGCTTTCTTCGTTGTTTGGAGTTGCTAGTAGTTTTGCGATTTCTCTTTCGGTTAGGACTTTTTTGGCTTGCGTGTCTACTACTAGCATTTCGCCTGGGCCTAGGCGTTGACGGATGTGCACAGGCAGGAGTGCTTGTGCTACTGGGGCCCAATCTACCAGGCCTGCTTCGGAGCCTAGGATTACTAGGCCGTCCGTGGTGATGGTGTAACGGAGCGGGCGTAGACCGTTGCGATCTAGTTTTGCGCCTACGTAGCGGCCGTCGGTGAAGACTAGGGCGGCTGGGCCGTCCCAGGGTTCTTGCGTGATGGATTCTTGGCGTAGGAAACGGCGGACTGCGGGATCTAGATTGCGATTGGTTTCCCAGGCTGGCGGGACCATTCGCAGCATGGCTGCTGGGATTTTGTAGCCTTGATGCAGCGACATTTCTAGCGCGTTATCGAAACTGGCGGAATCGCTTACTTGCTCTTCGAGAGTGTGGAACCAACCGGCTGCGGCTAGCTTTTTGCGCGTGGATTCTTCGCGGGCTTTGGTCCAGCGGCGATTGGCGCTGATGGTGTTGATTTCGCCGTTGTGAGCGGCGTGGCGGAAGGGTTGCGCCATGGTCCAGCTTGGTTGCGTGTTGGTGGAATAACGCTGGTGGAAGATGGCGAAATTGGCGGTAAATTCTGGATGGCTTAGATCGGCGTAGAACTGGCGAAATTGGCGCGGGGTTAGGAGACCTTTGTAGACGATGGTGTGGGTGGAGAGCGAGCAGAAGTATGTGCCTGGCTCGCCTTGGGCTTCGACTTGCTTGCGGAAGAAATAGAGTTGGCGCTCGAGATCGGCGGCCGGTTGCTTGGCGGTGAAAAAACATTGGCGGATGGTTGGTTGCGTGGATAGGGCGCGGGCGCCTAGCGTGGCGGTTTCGATCGGGACTTCTCGCCAGCCTAGACATTGCAGACTGTTTTCTTGCGCTAGGGATTCGATGGCTTCGCGGGCTTTGGATTCTTTTTCTGGCGGTAGAAAAACCATGCCTACGCCGAAGATTTCTGGCAGGGTGATATTTTTTTCTTGGGCACGATTGCGGAAGAAATGCTTTGGGATTGGCAGGAGGAGGCCAGCGCCGTCGCCGCTCATGCCGTCGGAATCTACGCCGCCTCGGTGGGAGAGGCGCTCTAGGGCGGTTAGGGCTAATTGGATGATTTCGCGCGAGGGCTCGCTGGTGGGGCGGGCTATGAAGCCTACGCCGCAGGCATCATGATCCGAGCCTGGGTTGAGGGCGGCTTTGCGCATGTTACTTAACTAACCTAGCGGTCCGCGGTAAGTACAATCGAAAGACTTGATGCGTTGCATCAGTTTTTATGCGGTTGGGCGGGCGTCCAGCATGCTGGACGCTCCGTTATTGCGTTGTGTCGGTTATTGCGCGGGCATATGATGCGCGGCTTGGATGGGAGGATCGAGATGCTACTTGGAATGGCGCGGGGTTGGGCTTGGCGCGTGGCGATTTATTTTGCGGCGGTGATTGCAATTGGGATTTTTCCTTGCGGGGCCGCTTGGGGCAGTGGGCAGACGTTTGAGATTTCGTTTCCGGCTGCGGCGCAGGCGGGGCCAATTACCGGGCGCGTGTTTGTGGCGATTACCCGGCGTGGGGATTCGGAGCCGCGTTTGCAGATTGCTGGATGGCAGCGGTGTACGCCTCTTTTTGGCGTCGATGTGGAGCAGCTTAAGCCTGGGGATGGCGCTGTTATTGATGCGGGGACGCTTGGTTATCCCTTGCGTAGTTTGAAGGATTTGCCTGCTGGGGATTATTACGTGCAGGCGATTGTGAATGTTTATACAGAATTTCATCGGAAGGGGACGCCGGTGATTTGGGCGCATAACGATCAGTGGGAGGGGCAACGGTTTAATCGTTCGCCTGGGAATTTAATTAGCGAGGTGCAGTTGGTGCATCTGGATCCGGCGGCTGGTTACTCGATCAAGCTTATAGCTGCGAAAGTGATTTCTGCTGTGGAGGTGCCCGCGGATACGGAGTGGGTGAAGCACATCAAGATCCAAAGCAAATTGCTTTCTGATTTTTGGGGGACGCCGATTTATTTGGGGGCGGTGGTTTTGCTGCCCAAGGGCTATGACAGTCATCCGGACGTGAAATATCCGGCGGTTTATGTGCAGGGGCATTTTAGTTTGAATCCGCCGTTTGCTTTCTCTACGGAGAATTTGCCGGAGAGTGACGCGCAGAGGATTGCGCGGGAGTCGCGCGGGACGGAACCGGCTTATGAATTTTATAAGTCTTGGAGTGCGGAGAAATTTCCTCGGATGATCGCGGTTAGCTTTCAGCATCCTACTCCATTTTTTGATGATTCTTATGCGGTGAATTCTGTGAATGACGGGCCTTATGGGGACGCGATCATGACGGAATTGATTCCTTATATTGAGGCGCATTTCCGGACGATCGCGCAGCCTTATGGGCGTTTGCTTACTGGCGGATCTACCGGCGGTTGGGAGGCTATGGCTTTGCAAGTTTTTCATGCGGATTTTTTTGGCGGGAGTTGGGTTTTGTTTCCTGATCCTTTGGATTGGCACCGGTATGGGCTTACCGATATTTATGACGACGAGAATGCGTTCTTGGTGCAGAAGGAACACCGGGAGCTCGATTCGAATTATGGGGATCATGAGTGGCAGGTGCCGGAGCGGTCGTTTGAACGCTCGCCGGATGGGCAATCGGAAAATACGGTGCGACAGGTTAGCCAACTTGAGGACGTGCTTGGCAGCAAGGGGCGATCGGCGCAGCAGTTGGAGGTGTTTGAGGCGGTGTTTAGTCCGATGGGGGCGGATGGATATCCCCGGCCGCTTTGGGATAAGCAGACTGGCGTGATCGATCATGAGGCGGCGAATTATTGGCGGACGCATGATTACGATTTGCTGGATTACATGCAGCGGAATTGGGCTTCGCTGGGGCCGAAGCTGGCAGGGAAATTATACTTTGGTGTGGGGGATATGGATCATGGTTATTTGAATTTGTCGGTTTATTTGATGGAGGATTTTTTGAAGGCTTCGAAGAATCCGCATGTGGAGGGAACTTTTGTTTATGGGCGGCCGATGAAGGGGCATGGTTGGCATGCGATGACGCAGGCGGAACAGATTAAGGTGATGGCGGATTTTGTTTCGGCACATGCGCCGGCGGGGGCGGATACGACGGGTTGGAAGTACTGATCACTGGGGGGACTACTGTGGGATTTGATTCGGTTGGTTTTGTCGATGGAGTTCGAATGCGGCTTGTGTCGTGGGCGATTTTTTTCGGCGCGATGATTTTGATTTTTGCTTTACCGGTCGACGCGCAAGTCGGCGGGCCTCGATTTGAGATTTCGTTTCCGGCTGCCGCGCACGCCGAGGCGATTACTGGGCGGGCGTTTGTGATGATTACGCGGGATGCGTCGCGCGAGCCGCGGCTACAGGTGGGGGATTGGGCGGACAGCGCGCCATTTTTCGGCGTGGATGTGGATTCGCTGAAGGCTGGTGAGCCGGCTGTTATTGATGCGGGGACGCTTGGGTATCCTTTGCGCAGTTTGAAGGATTTGCCCGCTGGGGATTATTACGTGCAGGGGTTGATGCAGATTTATACCGATTTTCACCGGGCCGATGGGCACGTGCTGTGGATGCACATGGATCAGTGGGAGGGGCAGCACTTTACTCGCTCGCCGGGGAATTTGATTAGCGAGGTGCAGCGGATTCATCTGGATCCTGCGGCGGGGTACTCGGTGAAGTTGAGTTTGGCGAAAGTGATTCCGCCGATTGTGGTGCCGCCGGATACGGCTTGGGTTAAGCGCGTCAAGATTCAGAGTAAGTTGATGGGCGCGTTTTGGGGGCGGCCGATTTATTTCGGGGCTACGGTTTTGCTGCCTAAGGGCTACGACGAACATCCGGGCGTTTCTTATCCGGTGGTTTATCTGCAGGGGCATTTTAGTTTGGCGGCGCCTTTTGGGTTTCAGACGGAGCCTTCCGAGGAAAGTGATTTTCAGCGGATTGCTCGGGAAAATCGCGGGACGGAGACTGGGTATGAGTTTTATCAGGCTTGGAACTCGGAACATTTTCCTCGAATGGTTGTGGTTACGTTTCAGCATCCCACTCCTTACTTTGACGATTCTTATGCGATTAATTCTGCCAATGACGGGCCTGCCGGGGATGCGGTTATGACGGAGTTGATTCCTTATGTGGAGGAGCATTTCCGGATAATTCGCGAGCCTTGGGCTCGTTTGCTTACTGGGGGATCTACCGGCGGATGGGAATCGCTTTCTTTGATGGTGCATCATCCGGATTTTTTTGGCGGGACTTGGACTTTTTTTCCGGACCAGATTGATTTCCGGCGTTATGGGCTTTTGAATATTTATGAGGATGAGAATGCGTTTTTTGTGACCAAGGAGCATACCGAGCAGAATTTGGTTTATGCGAATCATGAATGGTTTCAGCCGGAGCGGCCTTTTGAGCGGGCGCCGGATGGGCAGCCGGAGCGTTCGTTCCGGGATGTTAGCCAGTTGGAACTGGTGTTGGCGTCGCATGGGCGATCGGGACAGCAGGTGGGCGTATTCGACGCAACTTTTGGGCCTGTGGGGGACGACGGTTATCCTCGCGGGCTTTGGGATAAGACGACCGGGAAGATTGATCGCGAAGTGGCACTTTATTATCGCGATCATGGATATGATTTGAGCAATTATGTCGCTACACATTGGTCGGAGATTGGGAAGCAGTTGAATGGGAAGCTTTATTTGGGCGTTGGGGAAATGGATCATGGGTCTTTTAATTTGGCGGTGGGATTGTTGCAGGATTTTTTGAAGACGTCGGAGAATCCTCATTATGAGGGGACGTTTGTGTTTGGCCGGCCTTTGAAGGGGCATGGTTGGCATCCGATGACTCAGGCGGAATTGATTCGGATGATGGGGAAATTCTTGGCGGAACATTCGCCTGGTGGGGCTTTGACGGCTTCGCAGTATTAGAGATTTTGCATACGTGGGGATTTGGGTTGTGGCGCGATGTTGCACGAAGAGGCCCGGCATAAAGCGCGGGCCCTACGTGGTTCGCCGTGATGCACGGCTTTACTTCACGAACGTTAGGCCGTGGGGGACCAGGTGCGGGACGACGTAGGCGTATAGCATCACTATTATTCCTACTAAGCTGCCTAACGCGATTGAGTGCCAGAAGACGAAGCGGAAAATTTGGCCTTCGTTGCCTACCTGTTCGGTTGCCGCTGTCGCTATCGTGATGGATTGCGCGTCTACCATTTTGCCCATCACGCCGCCGGCGCTGTTGGCAGCGCACATTAGGATGGGGTCGATGCCTAATTGCTGCGAGGTGATTTTTTGTAGGCTGCCGAAAAGGGCGTTGGAGCTGGTGTCGCTTCCGGTTAGGGCTACTCCTAGCCAGCCTAGGAATGTGCCGAAGAACGGGTAGAACCAGCCGGTGCGCGTGAAGGCCAAGCCCAGGACTGCATCCAGGCCTGAGTATCTTGTTACGAATCCCAATCCCAGCATGAATGAGATGGCTACCATTGCTAGGCGCATTCTTACTAACGTGCGCCAGAAAATTTTCATTAGGGCGATGGGGGTTAGGCCTAATAGTAGGCCTGAGACTATTGCTGCCAGGAAGCAGCCGGTGCCTGTGGCTGATAGCCAATTGAAATCGTAACGCGCGGCTTCTGGAGTTGGCTTTGCTACTACTGGGGTGTTGCGCGAGATTTTATTGTGTAGATAGGGCCAGTCCCAGCCTGGGGCGCCTGGGCGGGGTTTGCCGTCGGCTTGGATTACTTTGAAGGCTGGGGTAGTGGCTTGGTTGATGGCTAGTTTTATTTTTGGTAGGCCCCAGAGTAGGACGAATATGGAGAGGATGGCGAAGGGCATCCAGGCTTTTAGTACTTTGCTGGCTGGGTATTTTTTTGCTGCTATGTAGCCGTCGTATTCCTTAGCGGGCCATTGGCCGCCCATGTCGTCGGTGACTTCTCCTGCGAGGGGCTTTGCTGCGGCTTGTGCTTCTTTTTCGTAATCGAAGCGCCAGATTTTTTTGGGCTTCCAGAAACGGAGGAAAATTATGGTTACGATTATGGAGACTACCGCGGCGGCTATGTCTACTAGATTGCTGTCTACGTGATTGGCCCAGAAGAATTGGGTGAGGGCGAAACTTACGCCTACTACGATTATTGCTGGGAGGACTTCGAAGGTTTCCTGCCAGTTGACCATGGTGCGGACTAGCCAGAGAGGGACGATTACTGCGGTGAAGGGAAGGATGCGGCCTACCATGGCGCTTAAATCGGATTCGGGTAGGCCAGAGACTGCGGCTAGGGCGTGGACTGGGGTGCCGATGGCGCCCCAGGCTACGGGGGCGGTGTTGGCGATTAGATTTAGGGCGGCGGCGTGGAAGGGGCGGAAGCCGAGGCCGATCATGAAGGCGCCGGCGATTGCTACTGGGGCGCCGAAGCCTGCGGCGCCTTCGATGAATGCGCCGAAGCAGAAGGCCACTAGCAGGACTTGCAGGCGGCGGTCGGGGGTGATGCCGGCGATCGATTCTTTCATGATTTCGAATTGGCCGGTTTCTACGGAAATGTCGTAGAGGTAGACGGCGGCTAGGACGATCCACGCGATTTTTAGTACGCCGTAGGCTACACCGTAGGCGAAGGCTGATCCGGCTAGGGCTAGCGGCATGTGGAAGATCAGGATGCCTACCAGGATGGCGGTGGCGGCTGCGGCGATCGCACACCAGTGCGGCTTTACTCGCAGGCCTGCTAGTAGGGTGAAGAGGACGATGATTGGTAGGGCTGCTACTAATGTGGAGAGCCACCAGTGGCCTAGAGGATCGTAGACTTGCGTCCAGTTCATGAGGGCTCCTTCAGGCGGCTGGGCCTGCGATTCGGGGCGCTGGGCGATTCGTATATATTTCGGAATGGAGAATGTCAAGTTAACAGACGGTTGCATTTTTCGGATGGCGGAGGACTTCGTGCGGTTAACGGATTGTGATTCGTGGCGTTTGCGAATGGATGAGGCGATGGCCGCGGGTATAATTCGGCGTTTTTCAGGGACGGTGATATGCGCGAATTAATTCGGCCGAAGAGTGGGCCTGCCGGGATTTTATTTTCGGCGTTTTGGTTTTTTGGGATTTTGGGTTTGTGCTTGGGGCTGCCGGATTTCGTTCGGGGCGCGCTTGCGTCGGGGGCTTCTTCGCGGACGGTGCTTACGCGCGGGGAATTATTTTCGACGAAGGCGCGTGGGAAGCCGGTTGACGATATGGCTGGATTTGCGATTCCGGCCGGGGCTGCGGCGGCTAGCCAAACGTTTGAGGGGTCGCTTACTTTGAATGATGTGAAGGCGAGCGGAAACTTCAGTGGGCTTGCGGACGTTTTCAAATTGATTCCTGCGATTGATTCGCCTTGGAAGCATTTGGCGCCGTTTCATTTTGAGTTTGTGCAATCGGGGAGTTATTTGATTCCGGCGCAGCAGGGGCTCGGGTTTGTGGCTAGCAGCCCGACCTGGAACTACATACTGGGGCCTGGGCGAGTTTGGGATGAGAGGAGTGATGGCGGATATACGCGGGCGGCTTTTCCCTTTGCTTTGGTGCAGCGGAATCAGAATTGCGTGCATAACGGGGAGATGACATTTCTTTTTCGAAATGGTGGGGCGCCGAATATTTCGAATGTCTATTACCAGATCACGCAGGAAACCTGCTATCCGATGAAATTTAATTTGTGGGGGGTGGTTTCGGCGACTTATACGGCTGGAGTTGTCACGGGTGCGGCGCGGATTCGCGCGAATCATGAGGCGGAATTGGCGCTGCGCGCTCCTACGAAGCCTTTTTCGGATTTGGCCAAGGATTTTCCGCATGCGGGGATCGACGTCGCGGCGTTTGCCGCGGCTTATAAGCATCCCGAGAATGTGACCACCTTTGGACTGATGATTCATGGGACGAATTACGTTTCGGGGTGCCCGACGCGGTCTGGGGAATATGCGTTTTGTAGCGAGATGCGGGTGCCTTCTTACTCGATTGCGAAGTCGGCGTTTGCGGGCGTGGCTTTGATGAGGTTGGGGCAGCTTTATGGGGCGGACGTTTATGGATCGAAGATTCGGGATTTCATTCCGGCTTCAGTGATCCGCGGGAAGTGGGACGCTACTACTTTTGGGAATGCTTCTGACATGGCTACCGGGAATTTCAATCTTGGCGATTATGAGGCTGATGAAGACAGCCCGGTGAATGACACATTTTTGATTGCTGAGGCTTATGCGCCGAAATTAGCGGATGCTTTTGGTTTCAAGGATCATTCGGTGGCGCCGGGGACGAAGTGGGTTTATCAGAGTGCGGCTACATTTATTTTGACGCAGGCTATGGATGCTTACTACCGCGGGCGCGGCGGGCGGGGGGATATTTTTTCGATGCTGCGCGATGATGTTTATGTGCCGCTGCATTTGAATGAGGGTGGATTGACTACCATTCGGACGGATGACAGCGCAGCGGGGGCGCCAGCTGGTTATTACGGGCTTTTTTTCAATCAGGATGATATTGCGAAGATTGGGAATTTTTTGAATACGAGCGGTGGGGTGATTGACGGGAAGCAGGTGGTTGAGCCGGGGCGGCTTTCGGAGGCGCTGTTTCGTTCGGCGAATGTTGATTCGGCTGGAGTGGCGATTTTGGGGCGCAAGGATGCTTCGCTGGTGGGGGCGGCTGCTGTGGAGAATACGCGGCGGTACAGTCATGGATTTTGGGGGCGGAAGATTACTCGGGCGGAATTTCCTGAGTATTCTTGCGATTATTGGACTTCATTTATGTCGGGATATGGCGGGAATATTGTGATGCTTTTGCCGGATGGGGCGACGTATTACATTTTCAGCGATGGGATGGAATTTCCGTGGCAGGCGCCGGTGCGGGAAATTAATGAATTGGCGCCGATGTGCAATGCCAACTAAAACTTGCGGGAATGCTCTTTGGCCCAGCGTTCTACTACTACTTTTTTGTCGGTGTAGAACTCTACCGAGTCGCGGCCTTGGCCGTGTAGATCGCCGAAGAAACTGTCCTTCCAGCCTGTGAATGGGAAGTACGCCATGGGGGCGGCTACGCCAATATTTATGCCTATATTTCCGGCTTGGGCTTCGTAGCGGAAGCGACGGGCGGCGGCGCCGCTGGAGGTGAAGAGCGAGGCTTGATTGCCGAACGGGCTGCTGTTGAGGATGGCTAGGGCTTCGTCCATGTCGCGGGCTGGAATCAGGCTTAGGACGGGGCCGAAAATTTCGGTGTGGGCTAGCTCGCTGGTTTGCGGCAGGCCTTCTAGGATTGTGGGGCGGATGAAATTACCTGATTCGCGATTGGTGATTTTGGCGTTGCGGCCGTCGACCAGGACTTTTGCGCCTTCTTTTGCGCCGCGGGCGATTAGATCTTCGATTCTGGTTTTACTTTGCGGGGTGATTACCGGGCCCATCTGCACGTTTTGATCTTGGCCGTCTCCTACTCTTAGTTTGCTGGCGTTTTCGGCTATTGCGTCGCGGAAAGTTTTTTGGGCTTCGCCGATTGCTACTGCTACCGAGACGGCCAGGCACCTTTGGCCGGCGCATCCGAAGGCGCTGTCGCTGATGATTTGCGTGGCGGATTCCATGTCGGCGTCCGGGAGGATGAGAACTGGATTTTTTGCGCCGCCTTGGCATTGGGCGCGCTTGCCGTTGGCGCCGGCGCGGGCGTAGACATATTTCGCGATTGGCGTGGAGCCTACGAAGCTGATGGCGCGAATTTTTGGGTGATCGAGTAACGCATCTACTACTGATTTGCCGCCGTTGACTAGGTTTAGGACGCCTTTGGGAAAGCCGGCGCGCTGGAGTAGATCGAAGGCGTAGCGCATAGTGAGCGGGACGCGTTCGGATGGCTTCAGGATGAAAGTATTGCCGGTGGCTACGGCGTACGGAAGAAACCAGAACGGAATCATGCCGGGAAAATTGAATGGGGTGATTGCGGCTACTACGCCTAGCGGCTGGCGGATCATGGTTTCGTCGATGCCGCGGGCGACGTCTTCGAGATTGTAGCCTTGCATGAGGATGGGAATTCCGCAGGCTACTTCTACGTTTTCGATGGCGCGGCGCATTTCGCCTCTGGATTCGCCGAGGGTTTTTCCGTTTTCCTTTGTGATGATGCGGCAGATTTCGTCTAGATGGTCTTCTAGCAGCTGCTTTAATTTGAAGAGCGGTTGGATTCGCTCTTCCGGAGGGGTGCGGCGCCAATCGGGGAATGCAGAGGCTGCGGCTTCTACGGCTGAGGCTACATCCTGGGCGGTTGAGAGTGGGATTTCGGCTAGCGATTCCTGGGTGGCGGGATTGATTACTTTTTGCGATTCGGTGGCGGAACTTTTGGTCCACTGGCCGCCGATGTAATTTGAGATTGTTTCTGTGGCCGACATGATGGCTCCAGATTATGAAAGCGCTCGATGGCGCTTGCAGAGACTTCTTTATTTTCTCATGAAAACGACACGCTCATAAGATGCTGGGCTGAAGCCCACCGCTACGAAGGCAACGCCGCGCGATTAGAAAATTACCTTTAGGCCGAGCTGAATTTCTCGGGCCGCGAAGGCGGCGGGGGACTGGCCGAATTGCGGGCTGCCTAGATCGCCGATCGGGTTGTAGAGGTTGACGCGATTGAACAGGTTGAATGCTTCGAAACGGAATTGGAGTTTCAGCGATTCGTAGACGTTGATGTCTTTGAAGACGCCTAGATCGACCGACGCGTAGCCGGGGCCGCGGAAGGCGTTGCGGCTGAGAGTGCCGTCTTGCGCCACCGGGACGCACGGAGTTCCGTCGAAAAATGGAACGATTCCGCCGGGACAGAAAACACTGATCGCCGGCGATGAAAGCGAAATGGCGGTGCGGACTTGCGACGGGCTGCCGAAAACGCCGGCGACGAATTGCTGATTGTTGAAGCCGGAGGTTTTTAGATTTGCCGGAGCGTTGGGGCGATCGTATTGCAGGCCGTCCATGTTGAAATCGCAGCCTTGGAACCAGGCCAGGCCGCAGTTCACGTCGAAGGGGCGGCCGGATTGCAGGGCTAGCAGCGGATTCACTTTCCATCCGCCGAAAACTTGCTTCATTACACCTTCTTTTGGTCCCGGAACATCCCAGACGCCGGAGAGAGTGAAGCGGTTGCGGACATCGAATTCTGACGGGCCGCGATCGAGTTTCGGCTTGCTGATGTCCGCGACGCCGGTATAGAGCGCGGCGTAGGCGTTTACGTTGAAATAGTCGCCCAGATTTCCTTCGGTTACGTTGTCGAGAACTTTTCCGTAGGTGTAGTTGATGGTCCACATGAAACCGTGGCTGTAATTTTTGCGGAGTTGCACGTTCATGCCGTGATAGATGGAGTTGCCTTCGTTGGAAGTGTAGTACTCGTTGTTCCAGCCGGGATTGAGGCGATTGATGGTGAAATCGCAATTGGTGGCGGGATTCTCGCAAACGTCGCCATCGAAGCGATTGTAATCTTCGCGGGTGTAATTGCCGACGCCGTGAGTGCCGACGTAATTGATGGTGAAGCCGTAGTCGCGGAAGAATTGATGTTGAATGCCGAAGAACCATTGTTCGGCGTAGGCGGATTTTAATTTTGGATCAGTGCCGTAGAGATTGATGTTGAGGCCTTGAATGCCGCCGTTGGCGAGGGCGGGTCCTTGGAAATCGGGGCTGGGTTGGAATGGGAATGTGTAATTGATGTTGGTGCCGAAGCCGAAGACGGGATCTTCGACGGCTCTGGCGGAATTGGGGGGATCGAAACGCGAGCCGTTGGACCAGAGATTGGAGAACGGCTCGTTGTAGGCGATGCCGAAACCGGCGCGAATGGCGGAAGTGCCGTGGCCGAAGGGATCCCACGCTATGCCGACGCGCGGGGCGAAATCATGCTTGTTTGTACTCCAGAGCTGACTGACTCGGCCGACCGTTGCGGTGGTCATCGCGGCGGGGAGACTGTCTCCTTGACCGAGGATGATGTTGTTTTGCAGGCCATTGACTTCGCTGGGTGTGCCGAAAATGCTGTAGCGGAGGCCTAGATTCACCGTTAGGCGCGAGGTGATTTTCCAGTCGTCTTGAACGAAGGCGGCCCATTGCGTCCAACGGAAATGGCGCGGGGAATCGGTGAAATCGCCGAACGTTGGGCCGGGCTCGCGGCTTACGGTGGCGGAAATTAGATAAGGATCGTCGTTGGCGAAATTAAATTTGCTGTTGAATTCGTAGAAGGGATTGGCGAGCAGGCCGTAGTCGCTATTTTCCTGGACGCGGCGGACTTCGAAACCGAATTTGAGGCTGTGGCGGCCGGCGATGTGGGTGAGGATGTCGTTGGCGGCGAAGGTGTTGAAAACGAAATGGCGGGGCTGAAAAACTTCGCCGCCGATGTTCACTGGGCCATCGTCGAAGAAGAGAGTGCCGAAATCTTCGGGAGAGAGGCCGTCGGCTTTGAGGGTTTGTGCGGTAATGGTGTTGGGATTCATGCCGAAGCCGAGGTTGCTGTTGTTTCTGGAATAGGCGAAACGGAGATCGTTGAGAGTGGTGGAGGAAAATTCGTGGGTGTAGCCGAGGCTGAGGTCGGCGAAGAAGCCGGTTTGCGGAGAGGTGAAGCCGCGGATGTTGCCGCCGGATAGTTCTTCGCGACCGACGTCGCCGGAAGCGTACGTGGCGATCCAGCGGCCGTAAAGTTGATCGCGGGAAGTTAGATGGTGGTCGATGCGAATGCTGTATTGGTCGGCGTTATTGGGTTCGAGTTGCGAGGCGGCGGCGGTGCATTGATCGGGGACATTGGGATCGGGAGGGCCGACGGCGAGCGGACCGTCTGCGACGGGAAGCACGCTGCCGGTGGAGATTTCGGTGCCGGGCAAGCACGGTGGGGCGGGGAAATCTTTATAGAATTGCGCGGCAAAATTATTGGGAAAATTGGTGATTACGAAATTGCGGAATTCCGGGGTTTCGGTGGTGAAAAGCGCGGGGGCGCCGTCTTTCAGGCGCGAGCCTTCGTAGTTTAGGAAGAAGAAAGTCTTGTCCTTGAAAATTGGGCCGCCGAGGGAAGCGCCGAATTGATTTTGCTGCAGCGGGGTTTTGCTTACGAAATCGAAAAAGTTGCGGGCGTTGAGCGCGGTGTTTCTGCCGGTGTAGAAAGCGTCGCCGTGAAATTTGTTGGTGCCGGACTTGGTGATGACGTTGACGATGGCGCCGTCATTGCGGCCGTATTCGGCGGAAAAATTCAGGGTTTGGACTTGGACTTCCTGGATGGCGTCGAGAGAGGGGAAGATCAGCGGCGTGCCGCCGAGCCATTCGTTGTTGTTGGAGTTGCCATCGAGAATGAAATTATTGCCGCGGGGGGTGGAGCCGTTGGCGATGAAGCCGTCGTCGAAAGTGGTGGAGCTGGTGGGCGAGGAGACGTTGGAGACGACCGGGGCGTTGGTGGCGGTTACGCCGGGCTCGAGGGTAATGAGCTGATAGACGTCGCGGCCGTTGAGGGGAAGATCGGTGACTTCGCGGGTGGTGAGAGTGTTTGCCAGGCGTCCTTCTTCGGTTTGAACGAGCGGGGCGTTGGTGGTTACTTCGATGGTTTCGGTGACGCTGCCGATTTGCAGGACTACGGTGAGGCTGTTGACGACATTGACGCTGACGACGAGATTGTCGCTGACCAGCGATTTGAATCCTTTTGCGTTGACGTTCATGCGATAGGTGCCGGGGGCTAGATGCGGGAGGCGGGCGTAGCCGATGTTGTCGGTGACTTCTTCGGCTTCGGTGCCGGTGCCTAGATCGGTGAGTTTCACCGTCGCACTGGGAACGGCGGCGCCTGAGGAATCCTTCACTGTGACGGCGATCGTGCCTTCGGTGAGCTGAGCGGATAGGGCGGCGCTTAGGCCGAGCAGCAGGCACATGCTCAAAACGAGCTTGATGATCAGGTTGCGGTAGGACATGAGGGCCTCCCTCACACTGTGCGATGAGATTGTCTGCGCGTGCTCAATCGAATCAGGGATCAAGGTGCTCCAGGTTTTTTCAATGTCTACAGAAAGAATGTAAGGTTGTCAAGCGGAATGATAACTGGCGGGCGATGAGGGTGGCGGAAACGTCAGAAAGTGGGAGGGGTGTTGACCCAGAGCAGGACGGTTTCGCGATCGCCGGAATTGAACCAGCGATGGCCGCGGGTGCTTTCGAACCAGAAGCTTTCGCCTTCGTGGAGGACGTGGCATTCGAGTTCGTCGAGCCAGATTTCGAGGGTGCCGTTGAGCATGTAGATGAATTCTTCGCCGTTGTGGGAATAGGCACCGTCGCTGCCGGAGCCTGGGGGCACGCGAAACAGCATGGATTGGAGCATTTTTGTGCCGGTGGAGAGGAGTTCCATGGCGACGCCGGATTCGGTGCGTAGGAGCGGACGCATGGACGGCTTCATGATGGCGCTGGGCTTGTGAGGGAGATCGTAGAATTCGAGGACGGTGGTGTTGTAGACGTTGGCGAGGCGTTGCAGCGTGGCGACCGAGGGATTTGCTTGCGATAACTCGATGGCGCTGAGGAATCCGCCGGAGATTTTGGCGCGGCGGGCGACTTCGGCTACGCCCAGACCGGAGCGCTTGCGAAGGGTGCGAAGTTTTTCGCCGATGCTGGGCGTTTTCCCGGTGCGCGTCGGCGCTTTGCGGGAACGCGTTTCGTCGAGAACGCGCTTGATGCCGGGAACGCGCAATTGTTTTACGTCGCGCAGATATTTAATGCGCTTCAGCAGCTCGAGAACTTCCGGACTGTAGAGGCGGAATCTTCCCTGGCTGCGGACCGGGGCGACCAGGCCTACGTTTTCCCATTGGCGCAATGTGGAAGGACTTATGCCGAGAATACGAGCGGTCTGTCCGACGGTGAGGAAGCCGGCGATCGAATTTCTGTTTTTGGAGCGGTTGGAATTGGAGGCGCGAACGCGCTTACGGCGTCCGGATGGAGTTTTTTTTTGCATGTGGCAGCGGGCGATGCTCTTTTCAATTTGCTCGTGAACGCCGCTGAGTTTGCGTGCGATCCGGCGCGAATCAATGGGTAACATACGATAAATTAGGTTGATTGACAACCTTGCATGTCATTGGTAGAGTGCGCGAACGGCTAGGATTGTGCGCTTTGCTTCGCGCTGCTTTTCGGATTTCAGATTTTTCGGAGTTTTTATGACAGTACCAACGATTGGAAAATTGTCTCCTGCGCAGGTGAAGGAATACACCACTCAGTTTACTTATGGGACTTGGCGGCGGCAGAAGGGTTGGTCGCCGCTGCAGGTGGTGGCTGCGGAGGGGTGCTTTTTCACGGATGTAAGCGGGAAGAAGTATTTGGATTTTTCCGCGCAGTTGATGTGCGTGAATTTGGGGCATAAGAATCGCGCGGTGATTGAGGCGATTCAGCAGCAGGCTGAGAAATTGGCTTTTATTGGACCGGGGTATGCGACGGAAGTGCGGGCGGAATTGGCGCAATTGCTGACCGAAGTTTTGCCGCGTGGGTTGGCGAAATATTTTTTTACTACTTCCGGAACCGAGGCGAATGAGGCGGCTTTCAAGATTGCGCGGATGTATACGGGGAAGACGAAGATAATTTCGCGGTACCGGTCGTATCACGGTTCGACGATGGGCTCGATTGCGGCTACCGGGGACCCGCGGCGTTGGGCGATGGAGCCTAGCGGAAAAATACCGGGGGTGATTTTTGCGCCGGAGGTGAATTGCTACAAATGTCCGATTGGCCACACGTATCCCGGATGTGGGATTGCGTGCGCGGAATATGTGGAGCACATGATCGCGAACGAGAGCGACGTGGCGGCGGTGATTGTGGAGCCGGTGGTGGGGACGAATGGCGTGTTGGTGCCGCCGAAGGAATATATGCCGCGATTGCGGCAGATTTGCGACGCACATGGGGTGCTTTTGATAGCGGATGAAGTGATGACCGGGTGGTGCCGTACGGGAAAATGGTTTGCGATGGATCATTGGAACGTGGCGCCGGACATTCTTACTACGGCGAAGGGAATTACGAACGCGGCGATTCCTTTGGGGCTTTGCGCAACGACCGAAAAGATTGCAGCGTATTTCGACGATCATTTCTTTTCGCATGGACATACCTATGAAGCGCATCCGATCACGCTCGCTCCGGGAATCGCGGCGATTCAGGAGATGAAGCGGTTGAAGCTGGCTGAGCGGGCTACCGAGATGGGCGCTTATCTTGGCGACAAATTGCGCGGGCTGATGCCGCGGCACCGCTCGATCGGCGAAGTGCGCGGGCTGGGATTATTTTGGGGCGTGGAGCTGGTGAAGAATCAGAAAAAGAAAAATCCTTTCAATACCGGCGAGGACAAAATTGCCGGCAAGCCGCTGATGGTGGATCGCGTGGCGGCGAAGATGATGGCGGCGGGAGTTTTTATTCAGGCTTGGATGAGCCATTTTGTGATCGCGCCTCCTTTGATTATTACGAAAGAGGAGATCGATCGCGGGGTGACGGCGCTGGATGAGGCGTTGGGGCTTGCCGATGCCGAGGTGGAGGCGTAGATCGCGGTTCGCGATTTTCCGGAGGTGGTGCAGTGTGGCCTGTGTCGCGTCGGAAATTTCTGCATGGCTTGGGGGCGTTTGCCGCGCTGCCGCTTTTTCGTTCCGAAGAACCCGACCTGATCCTCTATAACGGCGATATTTGGACCGTTGATGAATCGCAGCCGCGGGCGCAGGCCGTTGCTATTATTGGCGGGAAATTCGCGGCCGTTGGATCGAATGACGAAGTGCTGCATCTGGCTTCGGCGCGTACGCGGAAGATCGATCTTGGATTGAAGTCTGTGCTGCCTGGATTTAATGACGCGCATTCGCATCCTTGCGATTCGGGTGTCGAGCATCTTCGCAAAGTTGCTTGCGATTCCAATTCCATCGAGAAAATTCAGATGGCCTTGCACGAGCGGGCGCAGAAAACGCCGCCGGGGCAATGGGTGCTGGGATTTTTGTACGACGATGGGAAGACTCCGCGTCCGTTGAATATGCATGACCTGGATGCGGCGGTGCCGGATCATCCGGTGATCGTGCAGCATCGCGGCGGGCACGTGGCGTTCGTGAATTTCATGGCGCTGAAACTGGCGAACGTGGACGATCAGACGCCCGATCCTACCGGCGGGCGCTTCGAACATGATTCCTCGGGACATTTGACTGGGTATGTTGGCGATGCCGCGGCGAAAATATTTTTCGCGTTGGTGCCGCAGACGAATACACGCGAGGACTACCGGGCGGGCTCGGCCTTTATTTCGAAATTGTTCGCTAGCAAGGGTGTGACTTCGGCTTGCGATGCGGATGCCGATCCGGAATATGTGCAGGGTTATCAGGACGCGCGGGATAGCGGGGAATTGCGGATGCGCGTTTATTGCATTGTATCGGCGCATTCGCTCGAACGATTTATGGCCGCTGGAGTTCATACTGGCTTTGGCGATGATTGGGTGCGCATCGGTGGAGTGAAGCAGTATGCCGACGGCTCGATTTCGGAGCGCACTGCCTGGCTATCGCAACCTTATATAGGGATCCCTGGAAATTACACCGGATTGCAGTTGACCACGCGCGAGAAACTTTACGAGGTGGGGAGCAAGGCACACGCGGCGGGTTGGCAATTGGCCACGCATGCGAATGGGGATTTGGCGATCGACCGGATTCTGAGCGTTTACGAGCAGATTCAGAAAGAAAATCCGCGGAAAGATCCGCGATTCCGGATCGAGCATTGCACGTTGTTGAATGATTCTTTGATTCAGCGGATGAAGGCCTTGAACGTGATTCCCGCGCCGTTTTCCTGCTACGTCTACTTTCATGGCGACGTAATGCATTTTTATGGCGAGGAACGGACGAAGAACATGTTTCCGATGCGAAGTTTTCTGGATGCCGGGCTGCGGCCTACGGATTCTTCCGATTACACGGCAAGCCCTTCGGACCCGATGATGTGGCTGCAATCGCAGCTCACGCGGACGGACTTCAAGGGGCATTCGTGGGGATTGAATCAGCGGATCGGGATTGAAGAAGCGATTCGCTGCGGGACGGTGAATGGGGCTTACGCTTCGTTTGAGGAAGATATTAAGGGCTCGATCCGGCCGGGGCAGCTTGCAGATCTGGTGGTGCTGCAGAAGAATCCTTTCAAGACGGAGCCTTCCGAACTTTTGAAAGTGCAAGTCGAGCGAACGATGGTTGGCGGCAAGTGGACGTATGAATCGTGACGCGGGTTTGCCGCTGCGGATCTGAACGAAATCACAACAAGGTGGCTCATGAAAAGGCGTGAAATGCTGGGCGCGATGGCCGGACTTGCGTCGGTTGCGCCCGTGTTTTCTCGCAGTGGGTTCGATTTTTCTGACGCGCCGTCGCGCGGCATGGACGAGCCGATTTCCGTTCCATCGGAAGGTTGGATCACCGATGTGGATGGAATTGAAGTGGGGCATTTTACAGATACGCGGCGCCCCACTGGATGCACGGTAATTTTGTGCCGGGGCGGGGCGATTGGCGGGGCGGATGTGCCGGGTGGAAATCCCGGCTCGCGTTTGACGGATATGCTGCAGCCGATCCGGAATGCGGATGAGTCGGTGATCGTCGAAGCGGTGGTTTTGACGGGCGGCAGCGATTTTGGATTGGCTTCGGCTGGTGGAGTGGAACGATATCTTCGGGAAAGTTATATCGAGAAGCATAAATCGGAGGCGCATCCTGATCCGCATGTGCCGATTGTGCCGGCTGCGGTGATTTTTGATTTGTATAAGGATCAGGATTGGACGATTGTTCCGACGGCGGAATCGGGATATGCGGCTTGCCAGGCTGCGGCTAAGGGAAAAGTTGCGGAAGGTTGCGTGGGGGCTGGTGCGGGTGCGGCGGTGGGGCATTGGGGCCGGCATCAGACGAAGTCGGGATTGGGGACGGCGAGTTTCAAAATTGGAGAGACGGGAATTGTGGTTGGCGCGATTTGCGCGGTGAATGCGGTGGGCGATGTTTATGATCCGCGGACGGGAAAGCTGGTCGCGGGATCGCGCACGGCCGATGGAAAAAAGTTTGCGCCGATTATCGATCGGCTGCGCGCGGGCGAGGACGTGGTGCTTCCGCCTGCTGGGACGCATACTACGATTTCGTGCGTGGCGACGAATGCTAGTTTTGGCCCCGCAGCGATGGCGAAGATTGCGCAGATGGCTTCGGCAGCGCATGCGCGGGTGATTAATCCTTCTTGGGCGCCTGGGGATGGGGATACCGTGTTTGCGCTTTCTACTGGAACTTTGAAAACTCCGGTGGAGCATGGCGCGATTGGGGCGATTGCTGCTGAGGTTTTGAAAGAGGCGATACTTCGTGCGGTGGTGAATGCTACGGGGCGGCCTGGGATGCCGAGTTATCGCGATGTCTTAAATGGGCGGCTGGCGTAGGGCAATCTTCGGAGTTTCATTCCTGAGCGGATGCTGCTGGGGTACTATTCCGTCTGCTTGCTGCTTTTTTCGCCGGAAGTTGCGAGGTGCGGGATGCGTTCTCTATTTCTTTTTGGATTTTTGCTTATTGCTACGATTGCGGTGGCGCAGACGCAGAAGGCTCCGGACGTTGCGGAGTTTGTCAGCGTGGATGCGCCGGTGTTTGTTTTGAATCATGTGCGCGTGATTGATGGTTCTGGAGCGGCGGCTGTCGACGATCAGGCGGTGATCGTTTCCGGCGGAAAGATTCAGTGGATTGGGGCGGCTGGTTCGGCGCAGGCGCCGGCGGGCGCGCAGATATTGGATCGTACCGGTGACACCGTGATTCCCGGGATTGTTGGGATGCACGATCATCTTTATTACACGGATTCGATTTCGGTGCAGGTTGCCGGAGGACGGATTGCCGAGCCGGGATTATTTGTGGCGGAAATTCCTTATACGGCGCCACGACTTTATTTGGCCGCGGGCGTGACGTCGATGCGCACTACCGGGAGCCTTGAGCCTTATACCGATTTGAAAATCAAGAGCCGGATTGATTCCGGTTTGATGCCTGGGCCTTGGATTGATGCTACGGCTCCTTATCTGGAAGGCGCGCCTACGATATTTGCACAGATGCATGAATTGACGGGGCCCGAGGATGCGAAACGTTCCGTGGATTATTGGGCGGCGGAGGGAATGACTTCTTATAAGGCGTACATGAACATTACTCGCGAGGAGCTTGGCGTGGCGATTTCGGAGGCGCATTCGCTGAAACTGAAATTGACTGGGCATCTTTGTTCGGTGACTTGGCCGGAGGCGGTGGCTTTGGGAATTGATGATTTTGAGCATGGGCCGGTTTTTAGCGATACGGAATTTGTCGCGGATAAGAAGCCGGATGTTTGTCCGCAGGGTGGCGTGGGGAGTTGGGCGAATCAGGAAATCGACGGAGCGGCGGTGACTGGGTTGATTCGCAATTTGGTGGCGCATCATGTGGCGGTCACTTCTACTTTGCCGGTGTTTGAGGCGAGCGCGCCGGGGCGGCCGAAATTGCAGACACGGACTTTGGAGGCGATGTCGGCGGAATCGGCGCAAAGTTATTTGACGGCGCGGGCGCGGGTGAGTTTGGATTCACAGATGACTTCCTTGATGCGCAAGGAGATGGACTTTGAAGTGGCGTTTGTGAAGGCTGGAGGATTGTTGCTGGGCGGTCCTGATCCTACTGGGAATGGCGGCGTGTTGCCGGGATTTGGGGATCAGCGGGAAATTGAATTGTTGGTGGAGGCGGGATTTTCTCCGGTGGAGGCGATTCGGATTGGGACGGCGAACGGGGCTGCTTATCTTGGATTGAGCGATCGGATTGGGACTCTTGCTGCGGGCAGGCAGGCGGATTTGGTTTTGATTAAGGGCGATCCTTCTAAGAAGATTGAAGAGATTGAGAATGTGGAGACGGTTTTCAAGGCTGGGGTTGGTTACGATTCGAAGAAATTGATTGAGAGTGTGCGCGGGCAGGTGGGGATTCGATAGGTTGGGGAATTTCAAGTCGGGTTATGCGGGCAGGCGCGTCAATTGCTTTGCGATCGCAGTGCGATTGACCGGCGCCCCCTACGCTAGAAAAGGCCAAGGCTTCGGAGAATTAAGGGTTCAGATTTGACGGTTCCCGCCACAGGGTTCTCAGCAATATCCAAATAAGACATCACCGGGAATTGGGCGCGTGCATCAAACGAATGCGCTGTACATTAGATTATGCCGGCGGTGAGGGTATGAGCGTCGTGCGACCGGAATTGCGTTCTGCTTACAGGAGCTTGGGGCGAATGGCGGAAGAGCGAGCGAACGATAGCAGGCAGCGTGTGGTGGTGGAGCACGTTTCGCCGGAGATCGATTGCGGGCGGTTTGCCATCAAGCGTGTGATTGGGGAGACGGTGGTGGTGGAAGCGGCGGTCTTCGCCGATGGGCACGATCAGGTCGTGTGCCAGATTTGGTACTGGCAGGATAAAAATAAACTGCAATACGCGCCGATGACGGCGCTGGGCAACGATTTGTGGCGCGGCGAATTTCGCATCGATAATCTGGGGCGATATTTTTACATCGTGGAGGGATGGATCGATCGCTTTCAGACTTGGCATCTGGAATTGGCGAAGAGGATTGCTGCGGGCCAGGACGTGGGCGTCGAGTTGGTGATTGGGGCGGGATTGATTGACGAGGCTGCTGGGCTGGCGGGGCGCGAGGACGCCGCGTATTTGCGCGAGTGGGCGAAGAGGCTGCAAGCGGCTAAGGACAAGCCGGAGGGCGCGACCATCGCATTTGAAGAAAAATCTTTGGGAATTATGCAGCGAAATCCCGTGCATCATCTGGGCGCGAGCTATGCGAAAGAATTGAGTGTTACGGCGGATCGCGAGAAGGCGCGCTTCTCTACGTGGTACGAAGTGTTTCCGCGATCGTGCGCGGTTGAGGCGGGGAAGCACGGTACGTTCCGCGATTGCGAGACATGGTTGCCGTATATCGCGGGGATGGGATTTGATGTGGTTTATTTGCCGCCGGTGCATCCGATCGGGCGCGCGTTTCGGAAGGGAAAAAATAATTCGATCGAGCCGTTGCGGGACGATGTGGGAAGTCCGTGGGCTATTGGGGCGATCGACGGCGGCCATACTGGTGTTCACTCCGAACTTGGCAGCCTGGAAGATTTCAAGCATTTCGTTTCGGCGGCTGCGAAGAATGGCCTTGAAGTGGCGCTAGATATCGCGTTTCAGTGCTCGCCGGACCATCCGTGGGTGCGCGAGCATTCGGAATGGTTTCGCAAACGGCCGGATGGGACGATTCAATATGCGGAAAATCCGCCGAAGAAGTATCAGGATATTTATCCGCTGGACTTTGAGAGTGCGAACTATCGGAAGTTGTGGGAGGGATTGAAAGGCGTTTTTGATTTTTGGATTGCGCAGGGCGTGCGGATTTTTCGTGTGGATAATCCGCACACCAAGCCATTTGCTTTTTGGGAATGGGCGATTGCGGAGATCAAGGCGAAACATCCCGATGTGATTTTGCTGGCGGAGGCATTTACGCGGCCCCACGTGATGCAGCGGCTGGCAAAGCTTGGTTTTTCGCAGTCCTATACTTATTTTACTTGGCGGAATACGAAGCAGGAGCTTACCGAATATTTCACCGAGCTCACGCAGACGGAGGCGCGCGAATATTTTCGCCCGAATCTTTGGCCGAATACGCCGGACATTTTGCCGGAGTACTTGCAGCTTGGTGGACGGCCGGCGTTTATGGCGCGATTCATTCTGGCGGCTACGCTGGGGGCTAGCTACGGAATTTATGGGCCGGCGTTTGAGCTTTGCGAAAATGCGCCGATGGAGCCTGGCAGTGAAGAATATCTGAATTCGGAAAAATATGAATTGAAGCGCCGCGATTTGGACTCGCCGGTGAGTTTGAAAGATTTAATCACGCGGGTGAATGCGATCCGCAAGAGCAGCCCGGCGCTGCAGAAAAATCTCAATCTTCACTTTCATGATTGCGAGAATACGTCGATTATCTGCTATAGCAAGGCGAGCGATGATCTTTCGGACGTGATTCTGGTGATCGTGAATCTGGATAGTTTTCAGAAGCAGGGGGGAATGGTGCAGTTGGACCTTGCGGCGATTGGGATTGACGCCGCACGGCCGTTCCAAGTTCACGATTTGCTTGCAGAAGCCGAGTATACGTGGCAGGGGGCGCGGAATTTTGTTGAGCTGACGCCGGAAATTCGTCCGGCGCACATTTTGCGCGTGGTCCAGCAAGTCTAAGCCGAGATAAATTTCAAGCAGCTTAAGATACGGAGAAAAGCGAAGTGGCGAAAAAGCCCGGCAGCGCGTCCGATCCGCTGTGGTTCAAAGACGCCATTATTTATGAGTTGCACGTGAAGGCATTCAAGGACAGTAACGGCGATGGTATCGGCGATTTTCCCGGACTCCTGACGAAAATGGATTATTTGCAGGATCTGGGGGTTACTTGCCTGTGGCTTTTGCCGTTTTTCCCCTCGCCGCTCCGGGATGATGGCTACGACATTGCGGATTATCTGGACGTTCATCCGATGTACGGGACGATCGACGATTTTCGCGCGTTTTTGAATGCGGCTCACGATCGCGGCCTGCAGGTGATGATCGAGTTGGTGGTGAATCACACTTCGGATCAGCATCCGTGGTTTCAGCGGGCGCGCCAGGCGCCGCGCGGCTCGCCCGAGCGGGATTTTTACGTTTGGAGCGATACCGAGGATAAATACAAAGGTGTTCGAATTATTTTTTCGGATACCGAGCGGTCCAACTGGACTTGGGATCCGGTGGCCAAGCAGTTTTTCTGGCATCGATTTTTCTCGCATCAGCCGGATTTGAATTACGACAATCCGAAAGTGATCGAAGAAATTGTGAAAGTGATGCGCTTTTGGCTGGATATGGGCGTCGACGCGCTGCGCATCGATGCGATTCCTTATCTGGTGGAGCGCGACGGGACGAGTTGCGAGAATCTACCGGAAACGCACGCGGCGATCAAAACTTTGCGGCGCGAGATTGATGCCAATTATTCGGGGCGCGTGCTGCTGGCCGAAGCGAATCAGTGGCCTACCGACGTGCGTCCTTATTTCGGCGATGGCGATGAGTGCCACATGGCCTTTCATTTTCCCGTGATGCCGCGGATTTACATGGCGCTGCGGCAGGAAGACCGGCTGCCGATCACCGACATCATCGCGCAGACGCCGAGCATTCCGGACACGTGCCAGTGGGGACTGTTTCTGCGCAATCACGACGAATTGACGCTCGAAATGGTGACGAACGACGAGCGCGATTACATGTATATCGCCTACAGCGCCGATCCGCGAATGCGCGTGAATCTCGGAATTCGGCGGAGGCTGGCGCCGCTGGTCGACAACAATCGCCGGCGCATCGAGCTGCTGAATAGTTTGCTGCTTTCGTTTCCTGGAACTCCGATTCTTTATTACGGCGACGAAATTGGGATGGGCGACAACATTTATCTTGGCGATCGCAATGGCGTGCGCACGCCGATGCAATGGAACGCGGACCGCAACGCTGGATTTTCTGCTGCGACGCCGGCGCGCTTGTATAGCCCGGTGATCATGGATCCGGTTTGGGGATACGAAGCGATCAATGTGGAGGCGCAGCAGGGCGATCCGTCATCGCTTTTGAACTGGATGCGCAACATGATCGCGCTGCGAAAATTGTTCAGCGTGTTCGGGCGGGGCGCGATCGAGTTTTTTGATCCTGCGAATCGCAAGGTGCTGGCTTATTTGCGGACGTATCGCGGCGAAACAATTCTTTGCGTCGCCAATCTTTCGCGGTTCGCGCAGCCGGTGGATCTCGATTTGTCGAAATTGGAAGGCATGGTGCCGGTGGAGATGCTTGGCTACGTCGAATTTCCGCCGATCGAGCGGCAGCCTTATCGAATGACGCTGGCGCCTTACAGCTTCTTGTGGTTGGAACTTCAGCCGCGGGCGGGCGCATCGGACTCTGCGGATTCCGGACTTTCCGAACAGGCGCCGTTGAATGTCACCGCGGGTTGGGAGGCGATTTGCGAGGGGATGGGCCGGCAGCGGTTGGAGAGCGTGAATCTGTCGGAATATCTTCCGAAGCAACGTTGGTTTGCGGCGAAATCGAAGCGCATCAAGGCCACGCGGATTGTAAATTGGGCTGTGCTGGATGCGCCACATTCGGCGTTGATTGTCGTGGAAGTGCAATTCGATGCGGGGGAGCCGTCGCTGTATGTGGTGCCGCTGGCAATGGCTTTCGGGGATGAAGCGAATGAGTTGCGGCGGACCACGCCGAACGCGATTGTCGCGTCCACGATTTCGGCGAAAGTGCCCGGCGTTTTGTATGACGGAGCTTTCGATGACAGCGTTTGCCTCGAGCTGCTCTCGCTGATCCAAAATTCGCGCGAGGTGCGTGCGCGGCACGGTGTTGTGCGCGGCGTGCGAGGCAAAGCTTTCGACCAGATTCTGGGATCGGCGGGCATGCCGCTGCCGGTGCGCCGCGTGTCGGTGGAGCAGAGCAATTCTTCTTTTATTTTTGGCGACCGGTTCATCTTGAAATTATTCCGGCACGTGGAGCCGGGCGTGAATCCCGACGCGGAGATGGGCCGCTACCTCACCGAGAAAACAGAATTTGAGCGCACGCCGCCGTTCGCCGGATCCATCGAGCTGAAAACTTCACCGGATTCGGAACCAGTGACGCTGGCGATGCTGCAGGGATTAGTGGCGAATGAAGGCGACGGTTGGAAATGGACGGTCGAAGAGTTGGACCGCTATTTCGAAACTTGCGCGCCGCTGAAGTTTCCGGAGAACGCGAGCGCGGAGCTGGCGAATCCGCTGGCGCTTTCGGAGCGGCTCGTTTCGCAAATGGCGAAGGATCACGTGGGCATCTATCTCGATGCTGCAGCCACGCTGGGGCGGCGCACCGCTGAAATGCATTTGGCGCTGGCTTCGCGTTCGGACGATTCGGACTTTTCGCCGGAGCCTTTGACTGCTGAAAATTTCCAGAATGTGCTTCTGGAATTTCACCAGCATGCTTCGCAGGTTCTCGATGTGCTCAAAGAGCGCGTTTCGTATTTGCCGGACGAAGTGGTTGAACTCGCGGCATCCGTGCTCAGCCGGCGGCGGCGAATTCTGGATCATTTCACTACGATGCAAGCCAAAGGGTTTCAAGCGCAGCGGACTCGAATTCACGGCGACTATCACCTGGGCCAGGTGCTGCGCGTGAAGACGGATTTTGAGATTCTGGATTTTGAGGGCGAGCCGGCGCGCTCGCTGGCTTATCGTCGGGCCAAACAATCGCCGTTGAAGGATGTGGCGGGGATGCTGCGCTCGTTTAGTTATGCTGCGTACGCCAGTTTGATCAACTATACGACGCGGCATCCTGAAGATGTCTCGCGGCTCGAGCCGTGGGCCCAACTTTGGGAGCATTCGGCCGCCGCCGCATTTTTGCGCGCGTATCGGGAAACGGCACAGGGAGCGGCGTTTCTGCCGGCCGACATTGCCGATTTTAAAGAACTGCTGGAAATCTTTCTCTTGGACAAAGCGCTGTACGAAGTTTTATATGAATTAAACGCGCGTCCGGCTTGGGTGCGCATCCCGCTGATGGGAATTATGTCGCTGCCCCTATGAACGAAAAATGTGGCTAGAGGGTTGAACGGTGGAAGTGGAACCGATCCCGGAACAAGCACAGGAAAAGATCGAGCAAGTGGCAAGCGCCGATTTGGTGATCGGCGTTCTCGCGGACATCGATCTAAAAAGCCTGGCGACTGTCTGCGACTCGCTGCGAGCGCTTCCTGGATCTCCGCGAATTGCGATTTTGCGGGATGATCACACGGTTGATCCGGCCGCGGTGAAATCAGACAGCGGATATTCCGGCAGCGCTGACGGCAGCCCATCGGCTTTCGTGATTCCTTGGCCGCTCTCGCAGCCAAATGGGTCGGGCGCACCAATTTTGAGCATTCCAGCGGCGTATCAGTCGGTTTTTGCAGCGTGCGAGAAATTTGAGGCGCGCGCTTGTTGCGTGATCGCGTCGAAGCTCGAGACCACCTCGGTGGAATGGATCCGGCAAATGGCGCTGCCACTGCTGGAAGAAGATGCCGATCTGGTGGTTCCGTATTATGCGCGGCATAAATTCGAAGGATTGATCAATAGCAGCATCGTTGCGCCGCTGACGCGCTGCCTCTACGGGAAGCGAATTCATAATCCGATGGGGCCGGATCTGGGAATCTCGCAGCGGCTATTTCAGAAGATGGCTGGCGGCGATCGGAATGTGAATCGCGTTCATCCGCTGGCTTCGCTTACACCTACCGCGCTCTGCGAGAATTTGCTCGTTTGCGAAGTGTACGTGGGGGCGCGCGTTTACCCGCCCACGGATTGGACCAATATCAGTTCGATCGTGTCGCAGGTTTTGAGTCCTATTTTTTCGGACATGGAGCGCAACGCTGCTTGCTGGCAGAGAATGCGCGCTTCTAGTTCTGTGCCTGCGATCGGCGATCCGATTATTGTGTCGCAAGACTCGGGAACGGTTGACATCAGCCGCATGGTCGAGTCGTTTCATCTCGGCAATCGCGACTTGCAGGAAATTTGGGGATTGGTACTGCCGCCATCGTCGCTGGTGGAATTGAGGAAGCTGGCGCGCTTGCCGGTGGAGGAATTTCGCATGCCGGACGATTTGTGGGTGCGCATCGTCTACGATTTTGCGCTGGCGCATCGTCTGCGAACCATCAATCGCGATCACTTATTGAAATCTATGACGCCGCTATATCTCGGCTGGGTCGCGTCGTACGCGCGCGACTTGGAGAATGGCGGCGGCTTGGCATTGGAACAACGGCTCGAACGTTTATCGGCGGCGTATGAATCCGGCAAGCCTTACTTAGTTTCGCGATGGCGCTGGCCGGACCGGTTCAATCCGTAATTTTGTGTGACGCATAACGGAGGCGATTATGTGGCAACAAATTAAGGAAGCCCTGGCTCAATCTACGGCGCGGTTTTTGACGCGCTTCGCGGATTTGCTGCCCGGGACGGCGGCGCTGATTCTGGCGGTGCTGGTGTCGATTGTCGTGGGAATTATTCTTGCGGCGATCGTGCGGCGATTGCTGATGAGCATGAAGTTCGATCAACGGCTGAGCCACTGGGGATTTCCTTCGCTCTCGGAATGGTCGCCATCGAGCAGCCCGACGCTGCTGGTGTCGCGAGCGATTGCGCTGTTGGTGATTGTTGCGGGTTTTTTGATCGGCCTCGCGGCGTTTGATGCGGAGTGGACTTCGCTGCTAGCTCGCAGCGTGTTCGCTTATATTCCGAATCTGATCGGCGCGGCGCTGGTGCTTTTGTTCGGGACGATTGTGGCGCGGTTTATTGCGCGGGGAGTGTTGATCGGCGCGGTGAATTTAAATCTGCATTACGCGCGGCTTTTGAGTATTGGAGTGAAGTGGCTGGTGATTGTGCTTGCGGTAGCTATGGCGCTGGAGCATTTGCGAATTGCGCCGGGAATTGTCGAGCTGGCTTTCGGAATTCTTTTTGGTGGAATTGTTTTCGCGCTGGCGCTGGCCGTCGGGCTTGGTTCGAAGGATTTGGTTTCGAAATCGCTGGAGCGGGATGCTCACAAAGTGTCGAGCGAGAATATTGAGGAGCCGTTCCGGCACGTTTAGGCGAACCAGACAGAAGCGCCAGAGCGGATGGGATCGATTTCGCTCGGCGATGCGGGAAAACCGAGAATGCGGGCCGCGGAGTAAGGCTAGTCGTTTCTGAGGCAGCAAATGGCCGGCGACGGGGTGGCTATATGACAGCTCAGCGGAAGCTATCACATGCAAAAGCAGACATCGCGTATCGCGAATTAGGGAAGACGGGAGAGAGAGTTTCATGTATCGGTCTTGGCGGGTATCACTTGGGATTGCCGCGAGTGGAGGAAGCGGATGCCATCAAGATTTTTCATGCAGCAGTGGATCGCGGGATCAATTTTTCCGATAACTCGTGGGATTACAACGAAGGAGAAAGCGAGCGGCGTGTCGGGAAGGCTTTGAAGGGCCGCCGGGATAAAGTTTTCGTGATGACCAAATTCGATGGGCGCACGCGGGAGTCGGCGCTGCAGCAATTGGATGAATCGCTTGAGCGGCTTGGGACCGATCATGTCGATTTGTGGCAGTTTCACGAAAATATTCGTTTGGAGGATCCCGACCGCTTTTTCGCCGAGGGCGGCGCTTGCGAAGCGATGCTGGAGGCGAAGAAATCCGGGAAGGTGCGCAACTTCGGCTTTACCGGACACAAAGATCCGAGCGTGCATCTGCGAATGCTGGAGTTGGCCGGGAAAAACAAATTCGAGTTCGATACTGTGCAGATGCCTTTGAACGTCATGGACGCGCACTTTCGCAGTTTTGGGAAAGAAGTTTTGCCGGTGCTGGTGAAGCGCGGAATTGGCGTGCTGGGAATGAAGCCGATGGGAGACGGAAACCTGCTCAAGAGCAAGAAAGTGAGCGCGCTCGAATGTCTGCACTACGCACTCAGCCTCCCGACTTCAGTGGTGATCACGGGAATCGACAGCCTGCGGATTCTGGAGCAAGCGTTCGAGGCCGTGAGAACGCTTTCTTCCGTAACTCAACGCGAACTCGCGGCAATATTGAAAAAGACCAAGTCGGCGGCTTCGAAAGGTGAGTTTGAGCCTTTCAAAACCACCGCGCAGTTCGATTCCACTGCCGCGCATCCCGAGTGGCTCGGTTCCAGCCAGCAGAATTAATTTTCCGGAATAATTCAGAATACTCTGTGAAGCCGCAGATCGATTCCGTAGCCGCCGTTTTGATCGCGGAGAACTGTGACGGAGACGCGCTTGTTGAGGTCGTAGCGCAGCTGGACCGTTTGACTCTGCGTCGACGTTACGTTTGTGCTGAAGGTGAGCAGCAAACTTCCTGTTACGCGCTCTTGAACGGCGATTTGCGCGCCTGGATCTCCCTGGCTGTTGGTCGCCAGCGGATCAATCGTCAATTGCGAAATTCCGGTCAGATTTTCGAGTTTGCCTGTTACCTGCCCGCTTACGCCTTGCGCCAACACCGATTCGGCCCCCATGGCGGCAGATTGCGACGGCGCCGATGCGGCTTCGGCGGTGGTGTTGCCGAAAGCCAGCAGGTGGATGATGTCGGCGGAGGCGAGTGCGGGATCCGATGTGTAATTGATGCGCAGACGATCCACAGGGCCGGTCAAATTCAGCGTCACGTTGTATTGCTCGATCGTCGTGGTCATATAGATATTCATGACTGGATCGGTGCGAACGGGATTGGCAAATTCGATGGTGCCGTTCTGCACCTCGAAACGCTTGCTCAGGAAGAAAACTTCGCCACCATTCAGCGCGATGCGGCCGAGAATAACCGGTTGGGCAAGAGTCCCGGTGAGATTTAGGTTTGCGGTGCCGCCCATGCTTAGCTTGCTGCTTTTTAGGCTGATGTCTTCCGCGGATTGAATCGCGAGGCTTAACTTCATATTGCTTTCGAGCGGGGATTGCGGGGCGCCCGTGGAATCGTGCGAGAAATTGGCGGCGAAATTAGCGAGATCGAAGGCTTGCGTGAAGGAAAGGCTGTTCACGAGGACGCGGCCGGTGAGAGTGGAGTTGCTGGGGCTCCCTTGAAGATTCATTTGTCCGCTCAAAATCGAGCGGAGACCGGCGGGGTAACGAATGCGGACGGTTTGCGCGTTCAGGTGAAGATTGAAATTGGATTGGCGTGCGAGATCGATGAAGCCGGTTGCTGAAACAGTTCCGCCACCGGCGGTTCCGGAAAAATTCACGATGTCGGCGCGATTTCCGGAGAGATTGATTTTGGCGTTTAGTCCTTCGATTCCCACGGGGAGAGCCTGCGTGGTGAAAACTGCATTCTTGATTTCGAACTGACCCTGCATGTTTGGCTGCGAGGCGCTTCCCTCGCTGTGAATGTGAATCTCCATTTGTCCGGACGACCGAACATCCGGGGCGAATTGCTGGAGGACGGCTAAATCCACCGTGCCATCGGCTACGAGCGCGTAAGCGGCTCGGCTTTTCAGCGGGATCGTTCCGCCGAAAGTTAGATTTGTGCCGGTGCCTTGGATTTGCGAGGGCGCAATCGTCACGGTTCCGTTTCGATAGTCGGCGTGAAGCGGTCTCGAAAGTGCCAATTGAGCACTCGCATAGGTAATGTTCAGTGAGGGAATTTCTAGATGCGCTTCGATTTGCTCTGGAGTTTCGAGCGGGCCTTTGAGAGTGAGGTGAATTTCGGTTTGGCCGGCGAGCTTGGATGCCTGCGTGGGGAAAAAATTGGCGGCGATTGCGGCCACCGGAAGCGCGTGGACGTCGAGAGTGGCTGTTGTGTACCAGTTGCCGGTTAGCGCGATGTCGCCTTTTGCTTCGACGGATCCTTGTTCGATGATGGAGTGCACGTCGATGTTGGCGTGCTGATTGGCGACGCTTAGCTTGGCGACGATATTGGAAATGGTGTGGCCTTGCGTTTGCAATTGCGGCGCGGTGAAACTTGCTTCGAGTTGCGGATTGCTGATCGTTCCGCTACCGGTCACCGAGACGTCCGCGGCGCCTTGAATGGCGGCTCGTTTTTGCAGCGTGTCGATTTTGTCGAGCTGGATCGCGCCGCTGTGGAGTTTCACGTCATATTGCTGCGTCGCCAGCCTGTAATTGCCTTCCGCCGAAATTATTCCTGCGGGGATTTGCAATTTCAGATTTGAGTGGATCGCGCCCGCGTGGGATTCGGCGTTCACTGCCAAACTCTCGATCTCTTCGTTCCATGCAGTGGCTTTCGTGAGCGTGATGGAGGTGGTGCCGTCGGGAGCGGCCCGTGTGCCTTTGACGGAGATTTTGCCCGACAGCGTGCCGCTGACCGGATAGTGTACGTGCGCAATTTCTTGCGCAGTGGCTGTGGGCATGTTGGCCACCGAGGCTTGCAGTTCGATCGGGCTGGTTGCTTCGAGCGACCAATCGTTCAGTCCGGCTTTGCCGCTGAAATTAATTTGTTCGTTGCCGGTGGCCTTGAGCGAGCCAGCTTGAATAATTAGTTCAGACGGATTGGCGTTCACGTTGAGCGCAAGCGATTGCCAGTGGCTTGCGTCAATAGCGAAATTCTGGGCGTTGAGCTTGCCTTGAATGTGGGGATCTTTTGCGGTGCCCGCGACATGCGCATTCAACGTTGCGCTGCCGGTGAGATCCGGAATTTTTGTGGCAGGGGACGACGGCTGCAACGCGCTTTGCAGCATGGTGGCCATCAAAGTTACTTCGCGCAGATCGGCGGTGCTGGCTTCGACGTCCAGCGCGGAATTGCCTCGACGACGGGAGCTCAGAGTCCCATTGATGATTAATTTCGTGTTGGATGTCTGTAGATGGGAATCTGTGAAGACGATTGTGTTCTTCGGAGCGTTGTAGTCGGCTTGCACGAAGCCGTTCACCGGTATGCCTTGAGGCGTTACGGATTGCCCCTGGCTGGATATTGCCAGCCGCGCGCGGGCGACAATGTTGTCGATCGAGCCTACCCATGCTGCGCGCACGTCGAGATCGGAAGTCCCTTCGAAGGGAATTTGCCGAACGTCGCGCGGAGCGAGAGCGCCGCTGGCTATCGCGAGAGATACGCCTTTTAAAGATGCATCGAGGCGCGACATCGAATTCGGAGCGCCCACATTTTGCATTTGCCAGTTGGCTCGAGCGCGTCCGCCGAGAATGTTTGCAGCCAGATTTTGCACTCGCAGCGTCGCGTCCTTCAGGTCGTAGCTGGCGCTTACTTGCGTGGCGTCAATGGATTGCTGATCAGTGCGCACTTTGAGCTTGCCGCTGCTTGCCTGGCCTTGCAGGTTCAGTGTTGCAAGGAAGGAGCGCTGCTGATTCGGTTGATAGCCGAGTTTGCCGCTTAGCGCGACATTCCCAATCGGCAGCGACGACAAACGCAGCGCTTTTGCCAACTCGCCAGTTTCGATATTTCCTTCGTAGGTGCCGTCGATATTTGGGTTCGCGTAATCGCTCATCTGAGCTTTTACGGCAATTCGCGATCCTGCGGTCGTGATTTGCAGCGGAGTGAGCGAGAGGCCTGCACGTGTGGCTGTAAATTGGAGTTGCAATGCATGCTCGATGGCCTTGAATTGCGCGCCAGAGATGCGGCCATTTTCGTAGGAGAGCGATCCCTTATATTCGGCGGCGAGGTGGCTATAGGCGGCGTCGAATTTCAGGCCTTGCAGATCGGCGTCGAGAGGAATTTGAGCGTCGTTGTAGTCCAGTTCGCCGGAGCGAATCGCGAGCTCCCCGATCTCAAGATCGAATATCGCGCTGGGTCCATTGCTCCTGGGCCCGCTGGTTGGAGTTGGCAAATTGCTGCGGCCCTGGGAATCGATTCGCAGATGAACGACGGGCCGGTCGAGCGCCAACTTCCTAAGCTCGAATTTTCCATGCAACAGCGGGGCGAATCGCAGGCCGACTTCCAGACGAGATGCGCGCGCAAGGACCCCCTCGTTTGCATCCGGCGCTTCGCTGCCATGAACCACAATATTATTCAGATCGACGCCAAGGTGCGTCCAATGGGTTTCGATTGATTCGATGTCAACGCGCACGCCGGCGCGCGCGAGGGCTTGTCGGCTGATTTCTGTACGCAGGTAGTTTCGGAACGCGGCAGTGTTCGCCACTACGAGACAGATGAGAATCAGGCAAACGATCAGCGATGTGATGCCGATTAGAATATTTCGGAGAATGCGTTTCTTGCTCAATTCTCACCGCCGCTGGGAATCAAAACGATTGCCCCAATGTTACGAAATATTGCGCCGAGTTCACTCCTGGCACATTTGTGATTCGGTAGCCTACGTCGAATCTTACTGGCCCGACGGGCGTTTGATAGCGCAGGCCGATGCCGACGGAGTGCGTGAAATCATTGGTGAACTGACGGAAATTAATATTGCTGTAAACGTTGCCACCATCGTAGAAAATCGCGCCGCCGAGTCCTTGCTTGAGAGGAATCGGAAAGCGCGCTTCGGAATTCACGATGAAGAGCATATTTCCGCCGACCGGCACGGCTATGAGCACGCACGTCACGGGATTTGTCGGGTCGGTGCAGACGGCTACCGGCCGCTGAGGTCCCGCGCCATTGATCGGAAATCCGCGGAGCGAGTCGGCGCCGCCGGAGAAAAAGCGCTCGCTGAGCGGAACATCGCTGTTTCCGAAAGGCTCGGCGAGGCCGAGACGGAGATTGGTGGCCCAGACGAGCCACGGCCTCACCGGTACATAAAAAGAAGTTTGCCCGAGAAAGCGCACGAAATTGGCGCTGGCACCCAGTGCTTTTGATGTGACGCTGAAATCAATGGTCTGATAAACGCCTTTATGCGCATCGAGCGGCTTGTCGCGCGTATCGCGAATATATTGTCCGTCAAAGGTCGAGAGGCGGACATGTTGGTCTTGCGGGAGCACCAGGCCGGGAATCAGAATGTTGTAGAGGTCGGTGCGTTGAAAGGTGTAGCGCGCTACGAAGCGCTTGGTGTGCTTAGCGTTCAGCGCTTTTTCCGCCTGAATGGACGCGCGGCCGAGATCCGCGGTGTAGATCGGATTTTCTGTGGTGCGTTCGCCAGAAACGCTCAGTAGCGCGCTCCATGAGGAACCGTTGAAATGCGGGTCGGCATAGGTGAAGAAGACGCGCTGATCGAGGCGCGAAAGCACGGTGCCGATCGTGGCGGTTTCCGCCTGGCCACGCAGATTGTGGCGCGAGAAATCGAAAAGAAACCGCGGGCCGACATAACTTTTTTGGCTCACTGTAAATTTATTGCCGAGGCTGACGGGCGGAATGCCAGGAACGGCGACCGTGTTCACTGGCAGGTTTCCGTCTCTGGGAATAATTTCGATACCGCCTCCGATGTCCATTGAATTAAATGGCGCTTCGTGGACTTTGATGAGCACTTCCTCTTGGGTTTGATCCACAATCGGGCGCAAAGGCTTTATGCTGGCCCAATCGAAAATGCCCAGGCCGTAAAGATCGCTTTCGGACTGCAAGAACTTGCCTTCGCTTAGCGGCCGCCCCGGCTGGATCCCGCTGGCGATTTTTCGAACAAACTTAGGCTTGGTGTGATTCGCGCCGAGTAGAACTACTTCGGAAATATTTGCGCCGGGACCTTCCTCAATCGTGTAAATAACATTTACTTTGTGTGGATCGTCGGGAGTTGGGCTGGCGGCCGAGCGGACGTTGGCATTCAGGTACCCGAGATCGAGATAAGTCGCCAGCAGGCGGTTGCGGTCGGCCTCGAGAAGCTTTGGCGAAAAAATCTGACCGGGCTTCAGGCGCAGAGCGCGCTTTTTGGAAAGAGCGGCTTCCGATTGCGTTGTGTTTCCTACGATCTCTAAGGAGGCGACGCGATCTTGAGCGCCTTCCTTGATCAAAAAGGTGACGTCCACCTCGGGCTTAAAATCTTCCACTTTGGGTTCGATCGCGACGCTTTGGAATCCCTGGTCCTTATATAGCTGCGTCAGCGCCGCGACACTATTCTTCACTAATTGCTCGCTGTAACTTCCATTCGAGAAAAGGAAAGCTTTTTTCAGAAGGACGTGCGATTTGAGCTCGCGGTCGGAAATATTTTGATTGCCGTCAAAATAGATGCCTTTGAGCTGATGTTTCGCGCCGAGACTGACTTCATAAACTACGCTCACCACATCGCCTTGCTTGTCCATGCGTGAGTCGGCAGTGGCGTCGAAATAGCCTTTCTTTTGAAAATAAGCTTTCAGATTCGATTCGCCTTCGTCGACGAGATCTTGATCGACGGCATCTTCCTCATAGATGGGAATGAGTTTCTGCAAATTTCGTCGGGAGAGCTTTGCGCCTGCCACCCGGACGGAAACTTTTGGCCCGGGAGTGACGGCGAGCGTGACATCCACGGTATTAGAGGCCGCGTCGTATTGCGGTGGATTCAGCCGGATGGCTGGAGCAAGTTGATCCTGCTTTCGCAAATACTTGCGGACATATTGGATCGATTTGGTGACACGCGGCTCGGAATAATACTGACCGGGCTTGAGAGAGACGCGCTTGAGCTTCGCCCATAAGCCGCGCAGAGCGGATTGCACGTCGGCGGTCTGCTGCTCCGTGAGACCTTTGAATTCGAGAGTGCGAATTTTCGCCTGCCGTTTGAGCTGGCAGCGAAAAATCAGATTGACGATGCGATGATTTTCGTCGCGACGGGCTTCCGGCGTGACTTCAGCCGCATAAAATCCACGGGAATGTAAGTATTCGAGCAGGCCCTTCTGGCCTTGCGCCGCCAGTTCCGGGACGTAGGGCGATTGTTCGGGAATATTTACAGCTTGGAGCAGTTCGGTGTAGGGAAAGCGAGTTCCGGTTCCTTGAAAATCGATCATGCCGACGTAATCCGCCGGCTGAAGAATAAAAAGGACGCGAAGGCCGTCCTGTTCGGGCTCGAGGCTGACTTGCACTTGCGTGAAGAGCTTCGTTTGCTGAAGGGCCTCGACACTTTCGTGCATGGCCTCGGCTGAAAAAGGTTTTCCTGCCTGCTGCTGAATTAGGCGGCGCAGATCCTGAACATTTACGTCCGGTCGAACAGCAATTTCAACACTCGAAACCTGTTGCCCTTCGAAACCTGCAGTGGCCGGTTGCGTTTGCTGCGCCCCGAGCGGCGCGCTGATGAATAGGAAAACGAGCAGAAGCGCGAGCGCGGCCAAACACGATCGAGCGCAGATTGAGTTCCGCAGCGACCTCACTGCGGCCTCATTTCGCTGGCGAGCATTTCGATCGCCCGATCGGTTTCAGCACCGATGAGCAGGATTACGTTGGCGGTATAAATCCACAGCATCAAAACAATGAAGCCGCCCAGCGTTCCATAAACTCGCGGGTAAGCGGTGAAATGGCGGAAGTAGAGATTGAAGCCGGCCGAGGACGCGACGAGCGTCAGCACAACGAACGCAGTGCCGGGAGTGAGCCAACGCCAGCGTCGCCGCGCATCAGGCAGCACGAAATTTATCAAATCAACGGCGAGGCATAACACGACCAGCGTAAATATCCAGCGGCAAAATTCCCACGCGGGCCGCGACGGAATCCATCGACCGAATTCGTGCGCCGACCATTCATATCCCCAGTGCCCGAACGCCGCGAGACCGAAACAGCCCAGCGCAAAAGCCATAGACAGCAGAGCGACGGACGCGGCCATCACATGCTTGCGCCAGAAAGAACGCGAATCGTGGCCGGAATAAACGACGCTCAACGATTCCATGAGGCTGACGAAACCGGACGAAGCACTCCACAGCGCCGTGATCAACCCGAAAGAGAAAAACCCGGTGGAATAATCGACCAGGCCGAGAATGGTCGAAAAAACCAGATGCTGCGAATCGACGGGAAGATAGGTGACGATCCAAGTGGCAAACGGTTTCCAAAGCAGCGTGGACGGCAGCCAACCCACTAACATGGCCAGCACCAGGCAAAATGGAAGGAACGAGAGCGAAAAGAAAAAGGAAATTTCCGCCGCCAAATCGAAGCAGTTGTCGGACTGAATCCGTTGCCAGATCCGGCCGAGAATATCGGATGGCGAATGTGTGAGCGTCAAGCGAAGAGTGCCCATTTTTTATGAATTAGCGAGCAGCCGGCCTAGCGGATTGCGCGCGACGCGGGCCGGAGAGGGCGCTCGCCAATCTGTGAAAAGCCGTCTGGGCGAACCGTCGTTTGCGCGAGGGCTCGGAACCGAAATAGAAATTAGTTTCGCCGAACCCAGTATGACAGGTAATCAGGTGTCTCTGGTATGGCGTCGAGGGCGGAACTTTTGCCGCGGCATATCATCCCGTCTTCCTCAGTTTCCTGGGCTTGGACGAGGCTCCCGATTTTTTCTCGGCGGCCAGGCTCTTTTTCAGCGCCGACATCAGATCGATGACCGGCGCGAGCTGCCGGGCTTTTTCCGTTTTCGGAGCGGGCTTGCCTTTGCGCTTGCTGGCAATCAGTTCTTCCACTCGTTTTGAATATTCATCGTGAAATTGCTCGGGGCGGAATGGTTTCAGCAGGGATTTCGCGAATTGCTCGGCCAGGCCGATCTCCTGTTTCTTTAAATTCGTAACCTTGGTTTTGCCGTAGCCCTGTGCTTCGCGGATTTCGTTGGGATAATAAATTGTGTGCAGGATCAGACCGTTTTGATAGGACCGCACGATTACCGTGCGCTCGCGTTGGTGCAGGGTGAGTTTGGCGATTGCCGCGAGGTTCATGTCTTCCATCGCTTTGAGAAGCAGCGCGTAGGCGCGTTGCCCGGCCTCTTCCGGCACCGAGAAATAGGAAGTTTCGAAATAAATGGGATCGACTTCGGCGAGCTTTACGAATTGAAGGATTTCCATGGCCGTCGAGGAATGCGGTTGCAGTTCTTTCAGCTCGGCCGGCTCGACGAGGACATACTTGTCTTTCTCGACTTCGTAGCCCAGTGCGATCTCATCGCGCGAGACTACTTCTTCATCGTAGGGGCAATAGAGCTGCTGATGCACACGATGGCCGCATTTTCGATGGATTTCGTGAAATGCGATGTGAGAGTAGCGTGCGGCAGGGAATAAACGAATCGGCACGGATATCAGGCCGAACGAAATATAACCTTTCCAAGCGCTGTTTGGCATGTTTGCCTCCACGTTGCGGTGAATGATTGCCAAAAAAATGGCCGCGTGCCATTTGATGCTTAAGATGCTGGGCTGAAGCCCACCGCTACGAAAGTTTCTCTAACGGCCTGTCACGGCGGTCAGTTCGCTAAGCCGGTGCAGCGCGCGATCGTCGAAAGCTGCTTCGGTGATGCGCCATCGCCAATTTCCGCGTGAATGCCCCGGCACGTTCATGCGCGCTTCACTGCCGAGGCCAAAAACATCCTGCAGCGGAATCACGGCGAATTGCGCGACCGAGGAAAGAACGGCAGTGATGAAATGCCAGTGGATTTCTTTCTCAGAAGAAACGCGCAGTTGCAGATAAGCGCGAGCGCAGGCGCGTTCAGACTTTGCGCTACTGCCATTTTTCCGCAGGCTGTTCCACCAGCCGCAAACGGTGTCGTTATCGTGCGTTCCGGTAAAGGCGACTGAATTGATTTGGTAATTGTGCGGGCGGTGCGGCGAATCTTTGCCATCGAATGCGAATTGCAGAACGGTCATTCCGGGAAATGCGAATTCGCGGCGCACCGCTTCCACTTCCGGAGTGATGACTCCCAAATTTTCCGCGACGAACGGCAGGCGGCCCAACGCGCGTCGAGCTGCGGCAAACATTCGTGCACCCGGGGCCTTTATCCAGTGCCCATTTTGAGCCGTTCGCGCGCGAGCCGGAACTTCCCAGAATGCGATGAAGCCCCGGAAGTGATCGATGCGGGCCATATCAACGAGATCGAGCGTGGCGCGAAACCGATCGATCCACAGACGGAAGCCGCTTTCGGCGATCGCGCCCCAGTGGTAGACCGGATTGCCCCAAAGCTGTCCGGTGCGGCTGAAATAGTCGGGAGGAACGCCGCCGACATGGCGCGGCTCGCCGCGCGAATCGAGGTCGAAAAATTCCGGATGCGCCCAGACGTCCGCGCTATCGCGCTCGACATAAAACGGAATGTCGCCGAAAATCGCGATGTGATTCTTGGCGGAAGATTTTCTTAGTAGCGACCATTGCCGGAAAAATTCGAATTGCACGAACTTCTGAAAACGTATTTCGTCATCCGAAGGTTTCGTGCGCGGATCGAAATGCGTCCATCGCTTTCCGCCATTTGCGGATTTCAGAGCCATGAAGCGCGCAAAGGGTTCGAGCCAGGCTGCGCTGCGGCGCTCGAAGGCGCGAAATTCGCGTGCCGGCGAGAATCCGGCGAAGGCGCGACGCAACAGGCCATGCTTGTAAGGAGTCACGTTCTCGAAATCAACGCGCGAGTTCGGGAATCGCGGCGTATGGCGCAGATCTTTCGCGGAGAGGTAGCCATTTTCGACCAGCAATTCCGGGCTGATCAGAAGCGGATTGCCCGCAAATGAAGAAACGCTTTGGTAGGGCGAGCCGCTGAGGCGAGTCGGACCGAGCGGAAGGACTTGCCAAATTTTCTGTCCGCCGGCGACTAATTGCTCCACGAATCGATGAGCGGATGGCCCGAAATCTCCGATGCCGAAGCGGCTGGGAAGCGAAGTTGGGTGCAGCAGTATTCCGCTCGATCGCCGCAATCCGTTGATCTCGGGTTTTGTCATGCTCTGCGTTCCACTGGTCATGCACTACGGGCTGATTATAAGTCGCGTAGACTCGAAACTACGATTCGGCTGCGCGGCCTGTCGCTACGTCTGTTCGACGAGCGCCGGCTCGATCGGCATCGCGGCGTTTTCGTGATCGCCATCCGATCGTTCCAACAGCAAAACCAGAAAAGTGTGAGACGACGCGGTGATCGTTTCGCCGGGCTGAAAATGTTTGCCGCTCGGGCCGCCGTCGCGTTGGCTCGAGTCGAGCAAGAGCTTCCATCTTTTCGCACCGGCAGAAGAAGGCAGAATAAAAGGTGTGTCGGCCGGCCCGCCGTTCAACAGCAGAAAAATCACGGCGTCCCAGTTTTCAATTTCCGGAGGCATGGGGCGGGCCCGGCCATCGATCATCATCCCAAAGCGTTGATTCGCCGCATTGTTCCAGTCTTCCTGCGTCATCTCGCGGCCGCTGGGCGTAATCCAGGTGACATCGCGGACGCCAACGGAGTCATTGCGCGCGCCGCTCAAAAATCTCGTTTTCCGCAGCACCGCATAGGTATTCCGCAGCGCGGTAAGCCGCCGCACAAAATCGATCAGCGGACGATTCTGGGCTGCGAGACTCCAGTCCACCCAACTCGTTTCATTATCCTGGCAGTAAGCGTTGTTGTTGCCGTGCTGCGTGCGTCCGAACTCGTCGCCGGCCAGCATCATCGGCGTTCCTTGCGATAATAAAAGCGTTGCGAGCATGTTGCGCATCTGCCGCAGCCGCAGCTCTTGAATTGCCGGATCGTCTGTCGGCCCTTCCACGCCATAATTGAACGAGTGATTGTCGGAAGTTCCGTCTTTGTTGCTTTCGCCGTTGGCCTCGTTGTGCTTCTCGTTGTAGGAAACGAGATCGGCCAGCGTAAATCCATCGTGCGCGGTCACAAAATTCACCGAAGCCCATGGTTTTCGCCCATGCTTATCAAAAATATCTCCGGAAGCGCAGAGGCGCGGAGCCAGCGCCGCCGGACTCGCGCTTCCTTTCCAGAATCCGCGCACGGTGTCGCGAAATTTATCGTTCCACTCGGCCCAACCCGGCGGAAATGCGCCCACCTGATAGCCGCTTGGCCCAAGATCCCACGGCTCAGCAATCAGCTTCACGCTGCCCAGCACCGGATCCTGGCCACAGGCTTTCAGAAAGCCGCTTTGCGTGTTGAAACCATCGGGTTCGCGCGCCAAAATCGTGCCGAGATCAAACCGGAATCCATCCACCTGCGTTTCTTCCACCCAATAGCGCAAGCTATCGGTGACCATCTGAATCACACGCGGATGCGAAAGATTCACCGTGTTTCCCGTGCCGGTATCATTGACGTAGTGCCGCCGTGAATCAGGGACCAGGCGGTAGTAGCTGGCGTTGTCGATTCCCTTGAAGCAGAGCGTGGGCCCAAACTCGTTGCCTTCCGCAGTATGGTTGTAGACCACATCCAAAATCACTTCGATCCCGGCGTCATGAAAGCGCGCGGTCATCTCCTTGAACTCGTGCAAGGCTCGATTCGGCTCCGCAGCGTAGCTCGGATCGGGCGCAAAGAAGGCGATGGTGTTGTATCCCCAATAATTAGTCAGATTTTTTTCGAGCAAGTAGCGATCGTTCACAAACGCATACACCGGCATCAATTCGATCGAAGTGACGCCCAGCGATTTGATATGCGCGATCACTTCGCGGCTCGCCAATCCGGAAAATGTGCCGCGGCGCTTGCGAGGCACGCTGCGCAGCGAGTGCGTATAGCCCCGTACGTGCAGCTCATAAATAATCGTCCGTTCCCAAGGCACCGGATGGCGGCGGGTGTGCACGCGCCAGCGGAAGCTGGTATCCACCACCATGCATTTGGGAACGAACTGCGCACTGTCCCTTTCATCGAAGGATAGATCGCCGTTCGCGGCGCCAATCGTGTAGCCGAAGCAGGCATCGTCCCATTTCAACCGGCCGACGTGAGAGCGCGCATACGGATCGAGCAACAATTTATTGGGATTAAAGCGATGGCCCTCTTCGGGAGCATACGGCCCATGCACGCGAAAGCCGTAGACCGTGCCCGGACCGACGCCCTGGAGATAGCCGTGCCAAATTTCGTCGGTAAATTCGGGCAGATCAACGCGCTTGAGCTCGTGTTCACCGGTGGAATCGAAAAGGCAAAGCTCCACACGCGTAGCATTCGCCGAAAAAACCGCGAAGTTCGTACCCGCACCATCCCAAGTGGCGCCGCGCGGATGCGGGCTGCCCGCGCGCGCGACTGCCGCAGTCAGATCACTGGTAGCCATGAGCTCCGAGACGCTTTTCCCAAAAATTTTCATGAAGCCTTTCCGGGATGCGAATTTTGCCACGACCGGCAAAACTGTCGAATACCGCGAAGACCTTAGAGATGATATGGCGCAACTGCTATTTTTTTGGCTCAACTCCGAAGGTATTGGAGATGAGCCGAGCCCTGAACGTGAGCTGCGGCTCGAGCTAATCGCCGCCAAAAATCGATGATGTCTCGCGATCAGGCCTTGCGAGCGAGTTCGCCGTTGGGGAATTCGAGCGATTCGCTGACGGTAACGTCAGCGGCGCGAAGACGTTTCACGGTCAGCTCCTCGACCTCGAAGGATTTGAATTTGGCATTCTCGACGGAGAGCCGCCGGATCGCCAATCGCCCGATGGCCAGTGCTCCGACGGCCAGAGCGCCGATTGCAAACGCACCAACCGCGACCGCGCCGATTGCCGTGGCCGTTATGGCCACGCCGCGAAGCGCCAGCTTCTGTGACTTGTTTCGCTCCCACATTGAAATTGCCTCCTAGCGACACCGCGCGACTCGACCGTTCGCAATGGCCGTCTGCGCGCTGAAAGTCAATGATTGCTCGATGCTGCGCTCTGCCGCAGCACCACCTGCGATGAATCTTTGAGCTCGGTAACGATCAAGAATCTGCGCGATGGCGCGCCCGCCGGCGCATCCGCGGCGAGAGTTTTCAGTGGACCGATTGCTTGCGCGATTCCTGCTCCATCGGGATTCGTCTTCAGCACGCTTAGCGGTTCGAGTTTTCCGAAAGGCGCTTGGGCGGATTCCGCGAGGTACACCTGGTATTGCTTTTTGGGCGACAGCCCTCGCGCTGCAATTTGAACTAGATCGAGGAAGCCGAGAGAGTTCACCGCGACGGTTGCTTGCGCGTCGGGCAACGCGGAGCCCGCGGCCTCGAGCGTGAGGCGCGCGGTATTGCCGGCGTCGCCGAGCGGCGCTAGATTTTCCGTGCCCGCTCCGTTCGGAACAGCGTTCGGCACATAGACCAGCGCTTGAGAAGTCTGGCCGATCGGAATGCTGGCGATCACTTGATTGCTGAGCGTGTCGATGGCCACAGCCTGCACGCTGTTTTCCAGCGCCACGTAAATTCGCGAGCCATCGCCGGATGGCCAGAGTCCGTGCGGCAATTCGCCTACAGGAATGGTGGCCACAAGTTCGGGAGTGGCGCCGCGGCGAAATACTTTCACAACACCCAAGCCGCCAATCGTGACGTAGGCGAATTTGCCGTTGCGATTGTTCGCGAAATTCACGTGATTGGTGATCGGCCCGGTCTCGAGCAGGGCCGTTTGTGCGAATGGCGGCTTGGCGCTAAAGACCTGCACTTTGCCGGCATCTTTCAGGGTGATCCAGACTTCATCATTCTCCGGACTCACGGCAATGTTGGGGCAGAAAGGGCTGGCCTGCGCCAGGCGCTTGATAATTTGATGCGACGCCACATCAACGACGTCGAGTTCGGGAGTAAAGCTGGAGCAAACGAACCCGTAGCGGCCGTCCGTTCCGAACATCGTCATACCCGGACCGTTGGCCAAAGTAATGCGGCGGACTTCCTTCATCTGCCCGAGGTCAATTACGGAAATAAAATCTTCGCCGCGCACGGTAACCCAGAGTTCGCTGCCGCTCGGCGTGAAAAATGCTTCATGCGGCGAACGGCCAACGTAAACGACGCCTCTGACAGCGTTGGTTGCGGTGTCGATGATCGTGACCGAATTCGAAGCGATCGAAACTACGGCGAGTGTTTTTCCATCCGGAGAATAGCCGAGACCATGGACCAGCAGTTGGCCCTTGTAGAGCGGGCTTAACGCGCCGGGCACTGGATCGCCAAGACGGATCACGCCGAGCAATTTGTTGGATGCAGGATCGATCACTGAAACGGTGTTTGACGTCTGATTGGCCGCGTAAACGCGATCGCGGGCGGATACGGGTATGTCTGCGCGTCCCCAGGGCGCTTGCTGCGCGCATGCGCAGGCCGGACCAATCAAGCAAAAGAATGCCAGGCCATAAATTCGCTTCATAATTACCGCTCCTCAGGACCGCTTCGCGCGGCGGCAGGCTTCTCCTGCGGTGAGCCGGGCCCGTGCTGCTTCAACCACAGCTGCATCAACTGAATTTCGGATTGTTGATCGGTGACTATTTCTTGCGCCAGCCGGCGCATTTGCGGATCTTTGCCATAGAGGAGTTGCGTCTTGGCCATTTCGATAGCTGCCTGATGATGCGCAAGCATCAGACGGACAAAATCCATGTCGCTGCTTCCGGACGGTTGAACCGACGCCATTGTGGCATGCATTTTGTCCATGGCGCTCATCAGCGCGGACCAGTCGGGTCCGGGCGCAGTCTTCTGGCCGTTGACGAGAGAGTCTCGCCGCGAAGACGCGGCCGTAATGACGGGAATCAAAATCACCAGAACTAAGAATCGCTTTGTGATTTTCAATCTTCCCCCTCCATTGCGTCGCACGTTCTGGGTTCGTCCATTCGCGCGCCGGAATATTAGTGAGACGAAGCCGCCTTGGGAGACGAAACAGTCCAGCGAGTGCAAATTGTAACGCGGCGGCAGGCCGCCGCGCAGCCTATGGGTACGCACGCCCGCGGCTGGAGCGGGAATTTGAGCGGCATCGGACGGCAAAATACGTCTTGACAATAGTCGTTATAACGAGTATTATCGGATCATGAAGAAGATCGGAGCAGCGGAGAAGCAACGGCACCCCGGCCCGTCTCCCGAAGAAGCAGCCTTGCTCGATCTGCTGCGCACGACGGACATCCTTTCCCGCGGCCTGCTGCAAGTGCTCAAGCCCGAAGATCTTTCCGGGACGCAATACAACGTCCTCCGAATTCTTCGCGGGGCTCCCGAGGGGCTGGCTTGCGGCGAAATCGCCAACCGCATGATCACGCGCGATCCGGACGTCACCCGGCTGCTCGATCGTCTCGAAAAGCGCGGCTTGATCTCGCGGTGCCGTGAAACGAAGGACCGCCGCACGGTCATGACGCGAATCACTCCGGCAGGCTTGAAGTTATTGGCCAATCTCGACGAACCGGTGCAGTCCGCGCACCGCAGGCAGTTAGGTCACCTGGGACCGAAGCGGTTGCGAGCGTTAGCGGAACTCTTGCATATCGCCCGCAGTCGCGAGAATTAATTTGGACCCATTATTTGTTGCAACGACTATCGGGATAACGCATCTAATCCCGAGATACGAAGTGCCAATCGAAAGGAGACTTACATGAGCGCACAAGCAACACCGCAGACCGCAACATCCACCTGGAACATCGATCCCGTGCATTCCGCCGCGGAATTCAAAGTGAAACATATGATGATTTCCAACGTGAAGGGCCACTTTACCGGCCTAAAAGGTGTCCTCACTCTGGACGAAAACGACGTGACGAAATCCCGGGTGGAAGGCACGATCGACGTGTCTACGATTACCACTCGCGAGCCGCAGCGCGACGCCCATCTCAGGAGCGCCGAATTTTTCGATGTGGAGAAATTTCCCACTATGTCTTTCCAATCCAAGTTGATCACCCGTGAAGGCGATGGCGAACTGGTCGTAAGCGGTGACCTCATCATTCACGGCGTCACGCGCGAGGTTGAATTTACGGTCGAAGGGCCGACGCCCCCGGGAAAAGATCCGTGGGGAAATACGCGCCTGGGCGCCTCGGCAACCACCAAGATCAGCCGCAAGGATTTCGGCTTGAACTATAACGCCGCGCTAGAAACTGGCGGTATTCTGATCGGCGACGAGGTCACCATCACGGTAGAAGTCGAATTCGTAAAGGCGTAAAGCTCGCCGAGCGATGTAGCACAGGCACTCCTGCCTGTGCACGATGCCGGCAAAAGCATCTAGTAGAACGCATCTCAGCCGGCGATTCGACTCTTGCAATCTCGCCGCGCTCGAAAGGAAACACAATGTCTCTAAGACCAGTTAAGAAGATTTTGCAAACACAACCAACTCTCGAAGGCGCGGGCGTAAAACTGCAACGCGCCTTCGGTTTCGGCAAAACCAAGGATTTCGATCCGTTCTTGCTACTGGACGATTTCCGCAACGAGAATCCAGCAGATTACATCGCCGGCTTTCCCTGGCATCCGCATCGCGGCATCGAGACCATTACCTACGTGCTCGCCGGTTCCGTCGAACACGGCGATAGCCTCGGCAACAAAGGCAAAATGACCGCCGGCGACGTGCAATGGATGACCGCCGGCAGCGGCATCCTTCATCAGGAAATGCCCAAGGGCGATCCCAACGGCCGCATGCACGGCTTTCAACTCTGGGCCAATCTCCCGGCCGCGCTCAAGATGACCGATCCGCGCTATCAAGACATCCCGGCCAAAGAGATCCCCGAAGTCACCGACGATGACGGCACGAAGGTCCGCGTAATTTGCGGCGATTTTTGGGGAAAGAAGGGCCCGGTAGAAGGCGTGGCCGCTGATCCGAGCTACTTGGATGTTTCGGTAGCGCCGGGCCAGCGCAAGCGCCTCAAAATCGAAACCACGCGCAACGCCTTCGCCTATGTCTTCGCAGGTTCGGGAACATTCCGCGATTCCTCGGAACCGCGCGCGGTGCTCACGGAATCAGGCATCGATCCCAATGCCGCGCCCGTCTATGACGTCAACAATCATTCGCTGGTGCTCTTCGATCGCGGCGATGAAATCAGCGTCCAGTCCGGCGATGAAGGAATTCGCTTCCTGCTGGTCTCGGGCAAACCGATCGAAGAGCCGGTCGCCTGGTACGGTCCGATCGTAATGAACACGCAGGAGCAGATCCGCCAAGCCATGGCCGATCTGCAAACCGGCGAGTTCATCAAGCATCGTTAAGCCGCAGCCCCTCGCGGATTAGCGCGCCGGATGTATAGCGCGCTGATCCGCATTACAATCCATCGCCATCCTTCATGAAACCGCCATGCGATGAAGCCGTCATTCGTTCGGCGAACGCCGGTGCTCGGTGCACGCAGCAAGCCGAGCGCTGGATCCTCGCAGCCACCATTCTCGGATCGAGCATGGCCTTCATCGATAGCACGGTCGTCAATGTAGCCCTGCCCGCCCTGCAAGCAGATCTGCACGCCACCGTCATCGGCGTGCAATGGGTGGTCGAGTCGTACGGCTTATTCCTCGGTGCCTTGATTCTGGTTGGCGGCTCTTTCGGCGATATGTTCGGACGCCGCGCCACATTTCTCATCGGCGTCGGAGTCTTCGCGGCTGCTTCGATAGCGTGCGGATTCGCCGCCAACATCCAGCAACTGGTGATCGCCCGCAGCCTTCAAGGCATCGGAGCTGCATTTCTCGTCCCCGGCAGCCTTTCGATCATCAGCGCGAATTTTGACGAAGCAACTCGCGGCCAGGCGATCGGAACCTGGTCTGGCTTCACCGCGATGACCACCGCGATAGGGCCGGTTCTCGGCGGCTGGCTGATCGAGCACGCCTCATGGCGCTGGGCGTTCTTTATTAATGTTCCCATCGCGGCGATGGTGATTCTGATCTCGCTCCGTCATATTCCCGAAAGCCGCAATCCAGCGGGCACGAGCGTGGATTGGCTCGGCGCGGCGATCGCCACGCTCGGATTAGCGGGCGTGGTTTATAGCCTCATTGAATCGACGAACCGCGGTTGGAGCGATCCGCCGGTTTTCGGAAGCTTGATCGTGGGCGGAGCTTGCCTGGTTGGATTTGCATTCGTAGAGGCTCGGCTAAATTCACCCATGGTTCCACTGGCGCTGTTCCGTTCCCGCGGTTTCAGCGGGGCGAACCTGCTCACTTTTTTTCTGTATGCCGCTATGGGGATTTTCTTTTTCCTTTTTCCGCTGAACCTGATCCAGGTGCAGGGATATTCGACGACCGCAACCGGCGCGGCCGCGCTTCCGTTCATCTTTCTAATGTTCCTGCTTTCGCGATGGTCTGGCGGTTTGGTGGCGCGTTACGGCGCGAGAATGCCGCTCATTGTTGGGCCGCTAATCGCGGCAATCGGCTTCGCGATGTTTGCGGCGCCGGGAGCGGGAGTGAATTATTGGAAAGGATTTTTCCCGGCGTTCCTGGTGCTCGGATTCGGATTTGCGATTAGCGTGGCTCCTCTGACTACCGTGGTGATGGACGCGGTCGACCAGGAACGCGCGGGCACCGCGTCAGGCATCAACAACGCGGTGGCGCGTGTCGCCGGCGTGCTGGCCATCGCGATTCTTGGAATTGTGATGGTGAAATTGTTTAGCTCGAGTCTGGATCGCAGTCTCGGAGCCGGCCAGATCGCGCCGGGCATTTTCGATTACATTCGATCGAACGAGATCAAGCTCGCGGGAATGGATGTGCCCTCGGGCCTAGACGCCGATACAGCCGCGCTGGTCCGCGCATCAATTTCCCATGCGTTTGTGTTTGGATTCCGGACGATCATGCTGATCTGCGCAGGCTTGTCGGTCGCGAGTTCCGCGACTGCAGCGCTGATGATTCCCGGTAAAGCTCGTTAAGCCACGCACGACTTTCTGAAAATTCCTCGTTCTTAGACATCGACTACTTTTCCCGGATTCATTCGGTTGTCAGGATCCAGCGCTCGCTTGATGGTGCGCATGATTTCCACGGCGTGTCCATGTTCGTCCTTCAGATATTTCATTTTCCCGGAGCCGATGCCGTGTTCCCCGGTGCAAGTGCCGGACATGCGCAGAGCTCGCTCCACCACTCGCTGCGAAAAACGAGCCGCTTCCTCGAGTTCCGATTTATTTTTGGGGTCGATCATGCACAGCACGTGAAAATTTCCGTCGCCTACATGGCCAACGATCGTCGCCGGGAACGAAAAATTGGCGAGATCGCTTTTCGTTTCCGTAATGCATTCAGCGAGGCGCGAAATTGGCACGCAGACGTCCGTAGAAAGAACTTCGGCGCCCGGGCGCAGCGCTCGCGATGCGAAATAAGCGTTATGCCGCGCGCTCCAGAGCTGCTCCATGTCTTCCAGATTCGTTTTCCATTGAAAACCCTGCCCGCCGTGCTCGGCCGCGATGGTCTGCACAAGCTCGGCCTGTTCCCGCACATCGCGACTATTCATCCCGTGAAATTCAAAAAATAAAGTAGGGAGCACCGCAAGGTCGATTTTCGAATAACGATTGATGGCATCGATTTGTTTCTCATCTAGAAATTCGATGCGCGCGAGCCCGACGCCTAATTGAATGCTTTCGATCACGGTTTCGACGGCGCCGCGTATGCTTTCGAACGAACAGATCGCCACGGAAACAGCTTCGGGCAAGGGATGCAGCCGCAGAGTCACTTCGGTGAGAACGCCAAGCGTTCCTTCCGAGCCTACAAAAAGATGCGTGAGATCGTAGCCCGCGGCGGATTTGCGCGCGCGCGTGCCGGTGTGAATTACAGAGCCGTCTGCGAGCACCACCGTCAGGCCCAAAACATTTTCGCTCATGGTGCCATAGCGCACGGCCGTAGTTCCGGAAGCGCGAGTGCTGGCCATGCCGCCGAGCGTAGCGTCGGCGCCGGGATCGACGAAAAAAGTTAGCCCGGTATTGTTGAGTGCTGCAACGAGCTGTTTGCGAGTGACGCCGGCCTCGACCGTGGCATCGCAATCTTCGGCGCTCACGCGCAGCACTTTGTTCATCTCGCGAAGATCGATTGTGATGCCGCCGTGCAGCGCGTTCACGTGGCCTTCAACGGATGTGCCTGCGCCGAATGGAATCACAGGAATGTGGTGCCGCGCGCTGATTTTCAGAATTTCGCTCACTTCCGCGGTGCTGCGCGGAAAGCAGACGATGTCCGGTGATGCGTGCAAATGGTAGGACTCGCCGTGGCTATGATGCTCGCGCTGCACTTCGGAAGTGGTAGCGCGCGCGCCGAGAAGCGCTTGGAGATCCGCGAGAGCGGCCTCCACAATTTTGACGTTGACCGATGAAGTCGAACCGAGTGCCATAGGGATAGCTGCCAGCGTCAAAATAGTAATAAATGATGCGAGGGATTGCTCAGAAATTCACACGAAACCGTCGAAGCCGCTATTCCTCGGGAAGTACCGGCAGCACCATCATACTCACCGTGGAAGGATCATCGCGCAGCTTCAGATACAAGAGCGTGCCGTTAGGACGCGGCACATTGAGACTCCCGTCTACGAAGCCCGCAGGCACCGGGACCGTGAGTTTGAATTCGGGATCGGAGGCGACCGAATCAATCAAAAATAAATTCGCGCCGCTCAATTTGCATTGCTGGTCCGGTTTGTCCGGGCAGCGAATCTCCTTGAGAGACGGAACGCGCACGAGGTTCGCAAGCGGCGTCCAGTCGCCCTTGTTACCATCCGCATCTACGGGACGAAATCGCAGCGGCCCGAATGCCGACGCTCCAAAACTCTTCGTGGGATCTAAAATCGCGAGCGCCGTCTGAGAATCCTGCAGGAGCAAATTGCCGTCAGCCTCGCTGAGCAAAATGTGAAACGATTCATCCGCAGTGGCCACTTCAATTTTCTCGCTGTGCGAAAGCCTCTCCGGAACCTCCGTCTTCACAAAAAACGAGAGCCGTCCTCCCTGCGCAAGCTCGTCCTCGCTGCCGAAGCGAATCGCCGAAAGCTGCGGCCCTCGCTGAACACTTTTGCTCAGCAGCGCGACCTTGGGGCGAGGCGGCGCGACGGTCGATTGCACGTCGAGTACTCGTCCATCCCGCAGCGTAACGCGCGCCGTTAATTTTTCCTCCGGTTGCAGCGCGTTCGTAGGCGAATTGTTCAACGCCGCCAGTCGCAATTCGTCTTTCTGGTCGGCGCGCGTCAATTTTGCGGGGATGAAGTGGATTCCATTCAATTCGAAGCTGTCCACTTCATCAAGCCGCGTTCCCTTCAGCACGCCCTGCTGGTCGCCAGCGTTAATCGTGAAACGCTCGAGCCGCGCCACCTCCGAATACGCGCGCAGATCGAATTCGTCAGGCTCCGCCAAGCCATACTGCTTCACTTTTACTTTCACGATACCCGCAGTCTGATCCTTAAGCGGAAGTTGCAGTTCGAGCTCGTCGGCCTTGGCGGGTTTCCACGAAGTTTTCAGCTCTTCGCCGCCCGCCGCGACCACGCTGATTTTCTCGACGCACGCCGCAGCCGACGACTCCAAGTGAATCGATTCGTCGCGGCCGACAATCACCGCGTTGCGCTCGGCCGGCGGAATCACCCACTTGGTCGAATGAGCCGAACTCAACTTAAAACGTGGGCCTTCAAAAGACTCGAAGCCCCAATGCCCGCTGAGCGTTCCTGTCTCTTCTTGATCGAGTTGGCCGGCGTGAAGCGCGCGTGTATCGATAACGAATCCGTCGCGCGCCGCGTCTGCCGCAGCCGGAAGATCGATGGCCGCTCCGGATTTGCTCTCCACATGAAGAACAAAATCGTGCGCGATGTCGCTGGCGAAGACCAGCGGCGCGCCTTCCACGGCAAGCACCAGCGGCGATTTTTGCAAGCAAGCCACCGCATCGGTATTCCGCGCCCGCAACGGAGGCAATTGCGCGGCCTCCACCGGCGGCAGACCCACCACCAGCACGGATTTCGGCTTGTTGAACGAAGGCGGATTGTTCAAACGAAGATTCAATTCCTGCTGCTTCGGCTGCGCCAGCGCCGGTATATATTGATATTCCGCCGTGTGGAGCGTGCTCAGAATGCGCACGAGATCCACCACCGCGCCCACATACGCGCTGTAAAACCCGCCCCCGGCGATCGAAGTGCCGCTCATCGCGCCGATGAAATCAGACGACGGCCCGGAAGTGAGAGCGTTGACCATCGATTGGCTGTGGCCGTCGTCTAGCACGAGTTGATCGCTATTCTGCGATAGGCACGGCGCTTGTTGCTCCACCGGCTTATCGAAACATTTGGGGTCGAGTTTGACGTTCAGCGCGCGAGCCAGCAGCACCGAGCGTTCCTGAAGTTCTTTCGGATCGGTCTCCGACGTTTCCTTCACTCCACTCAAGTATTTGTCGAGCCGCAGGCGATCCAGGCTCGCCTGATTCAGATCCTGCGACGCGCGCACGAATGTCCCGGGCTTGCCGCGCACCGCCCCGCGCAGAGTACTGAAATCGCCGCCAGTCTCTGGTGCGAGAAAAAGCAGCGCTTGTTGCGCGTCAGCCGGAACCGTGACGATGATTCCTTCCTGGCGCACTTGGCGATTCCAAGTTTCGGCGCGGGTGAACCAGTTATCCGGCGGCGGATTTGTGGAGCCGCGAAGAAACGCGACGATCAGCAGATAGCGAACCGACTGGTTCTCAGGAAAATCCGGATGGATCCACAGCCGGTCGCCGGGCTGCAGGTTTGGCACGTCCGCGATCGGCAACATCTTGCCGCCCCGCGTGACAGTGATCTCCAGGCGAGGCCCGGTTAAATCGAATGCAGCAGCATCTGCTCGAGCGATTCCTGATGCAAGAAGCAGCAGTGTGAAAAGCGCGAAGACTGCTGGGAAAAAATTGCGGACTGCTGAAAAACGAAAGCCGCTAGACCCCATTTCTGATTTGCTCCTGGGGCCGGGATGAATATGGTACTAAATCCAAAACGCACTCGGCTAACGATATACCGATTCAATTGCTAAGAATGTTCCCCAATTCGAAACTGCCAGCTGCGGATCAGCAGCGATCTCATCATCGGGAGTTGACAGCTGGATTATTGGGGCAAAATCGGAAAGCCGAGCTTTTGCAATTCTCCGCGTAAGTGTTCGACGGACTGATAACGAATTCCGCGAATTCCTGCCGCGCGGGCCTGCTGCAAATTTTCCTCGCGGTCATCGATGAAAAGGGTTTCCTGCGGCGGCATTCCGAGCGCTTTAATACAAGCCTGATAGATTTCTGGCTCCGGTTTTGCACTCCGTGCTTCCGCGGAAAAAACTTGATGGTCGAAATGCCTGATCCATGTGAAATTGTTTCGCATGTGCGCGATCATATCCACCGGCATGTTAGAGAGAATTGCGGTTTTGTAGCCCCCCGAATGGATTCGCTCGAGCCAGCGAACCATCGGCTCATTGATCTCACTCCACTGATCCATATCTAGCTGGCGCACGTGTGCGATTGTTTTCGCATCGATTTTCACGCCGGATTGGGCGGCGAATTTGTGCCAGTATTCAGTTGGAGGCAGGTCGCCGCGATCATACGGTGCTCGCGTTGATTGATAGATCGGGAGGAATGTTTTCGGATCGATTTTGAAAATCGAGGCCATGCGCTCTAGGGCCTCCGTTGTGGGCTGATGGCAGAGGACTTCGCCGTAGTCCAGAATTACTGCTCGGATTTTTGGAGGGTTGGTTGGTGTGAGTTGATTCTCTCTGGCCATTTATTCGTTCTTTCTCGATGCTGATTTAGTGAAATCGATTCGCGCACTGGCTTCACAGTAGGGGAGGGTTCTTTAGGCCCTCCCGGTTTCCGTGACGAGCGAAACGTAAAAGGCTGTGGCAAGAGAGCCGAACGGAAGGAGGGTCTAAAGCACCCTCCCCTATTCGGACTCCAGCGCCAGATTTTCCTTTGTCAGATTTAGATATTCTTGCAGGACGCTCACTACCAACTCGTGATCTTCGCGCTGAGGCAGGCCTGACACCGTAATAGTGCCTATACAGCCCGTGCCGGCCAGCAGGATTGGAAAGCAGCCACCGTGCGGCGCGTAATCTTTCAGATCGAGGCCGGTTTTCGATTGCAGCGTGGCTTGATTGCGTTGATGCGTCAGGCCGATCGCGTAGGAACTTCGGTGGTAGCGTTGGACTACGTTGCGTTTGCGGCGAATCCAATCGAGATTGTCCGGCGTCGTTCCCGGCATCGCGTAGGCGAACAGCGGATGACCGAGGAGCTGAATATCAATGGCTACCGCGGCGCCACGTTTTTCGGCCGCGGCTTTTAGCGCTGATCCAATGGCCCAGGCCGCTTCGGCGTCAAAAGTTTTGAATTGCAGCCGCTTTTCTTGCAGCGCGATTTTTTCGAGATCGCTATCGATACTCATAAAAGTTTCGTCTCATTTAAGTTGAATGAATGGCATTTCGGCGCGAGCTGCGGCGCTTTTGATCGCGGCTTCGATCACGGTAATCACGGAAAACGCATCCTGAGGAGTTACCGGATTTGGCCCGCCGGCGCTTATGGCGTCGCGGATTCCTTCGTAATAGGCGAGGTAGTTTCCGGGAATATTCGGCACCTGCCGCGTTTCGAAACCATCGTCGCGTCTTGTAATCAATGTTCCCATCTGCGGATCGTTCCCCCAGCCCGGGCTGCCGGGTATCTCGCCGCGCTTCAGCGATTCTTCCTGAGTGTCCATGCCGAATTTGGTGTAACTGCCGAGCGCGCCGTGAACCGTGAAGCGCGGAGTTTCCGCGGCGACGAGCGACGCGCCGTGAAGAATCACGCGGCTGCGGCCGTAGCGGAGGATCACGTGGAAGTAGTCCGTGGTTTGCCCCAACGGGCGTTGCACTTCCAGGTCCGCGTAAATTCCGTCAGGCAGTCCGAAAAGTTGCATGGCCTGATCAACCAAATGCGGGCCAAGATCGAACCAAAGACCGCCGCCGGGAACAGGCTGCTCGCGCCAGCGCTGACGTGGTTCGGGGCGATAGCGGTCATAGTGAGATTCGAAGTGGACGACGTCGCCGAGCGCGTTATCCGCGAGCAATTTCCGCAGCGTCAAGAAGTCGGCGTCCCAGCGCCGGTTCTGGAATACTGATAGCAATCGTCGGCGGCTCGCAGCCAGTGCGACCAACTGCGCTGCTTCGGCGACCGTGTTCGTGAACGGCTTGTCGACGACTACGTGCTTCTCTTCGTCCAGAGCTTTGCGCGCCAGATCGAAGTGCGTGGGATTCGGCGTGGCGATCACGATCAAATCAATTTCCGGAAGCGCGAAGGCGTCCTCGGGCTTCGCCAACACGGTCGCGTCCCAGTCTTTTTTTACTTTTGCAGCATCGCTCGAAACGATGTGAGTGAGTTGCAGCCCGGGCACACGGGCGAGCAGCGGCGCGTGGAAGGTTTTGCCGGCGAATCCGTAGCCGAGAAGAGCGACTTTCAGCGGTGGAGTGTTTTTTAACGGGTCAGGCACGTCGCAATCTCCTTAGTCCGCGAACCCGCGGACGAGCCTGAAAGTTCTTGCTTCGCCGATACCCATTCTCTATTCTCAAGCCGCGCGTGAGCACCGGCCGTGGTGCAACATTCTACTTGAGGTGGAATCCACTTGCCTCGAATCTCCTCGATTTTTCGCCCCGCAGCATTTTTTGGCCTTAACTTTCTGATGATCGCTATCGGTCTGTTGATTCCGAAGGTCGCCGCGGGTCAATCTTCGTCGCGTGTGCTCGAAGCGAAATGGGAATTTCGCGCCGTCAGCGATACAGATCACGCAGACGTGAAAGAATGGCACGCGGCGCAGGTGCCGGGAGTAGTTCAGACGGATTTGCTGCGCGCGGGATTGATTCCCGATCCCTTTTATCAGGATAACGACACGCGGCTGCAGTGGATTGGCCTGACCGACTGGGAGTACCGCACGACTTTTCAGGCCGATGCTGCGACGATTGCCCACGAGCACGTCGACTTGGTTTTTGAGGGACTCGATACCTACGCGGACGTTTACGTAAACGATCAAGTTGTGCTTCACGCCGATAATATGTTCCGGCACTGGCGCGTGCCGGCAAAAGCGCTGCTGAAAGCTGGGCCGAATACGCTGCGCGTCGCCTTTCATTCGCCAATTACTTCCATGATCCCGAAAGTGAAGGCGCTGCCGTACATATTGCCGTCCGTCACTTCGCACAATACAGGGAACGAAGAGAACATCGCGACCGCGCCTTATACGCGCAAGGCTGCCTACCAGTACGGCTGGGATTGGGGCCCGCGTTATGTCTCCGTAGGAATTTGGCAGCCGATCCGTCTCGAAACTTGGGATTCTCTGCGCATCGAGAGTTTTCACGTTCAGCAGCAAAGAGTGGGGGCCGATGCCGCGCAGCTTAACGCCCAACTCGAAATTGAAGCGAGCCGGAGTGCAGCGATCAGCGTCGAGATCAACTATGCGGAGCTTTCGGGAACCGCACTCCCGCCGGTGCGACAGACCGTGCAAGTGGATCCCGGAATCAATCGCATCAGCGTTCCGATTCGCGTAGCGAATCCGAAATTGTGGTATCCCGTCGGGTATGGGGCGCAGAACCGCTATCGCTTTGCGGCCACGGTGCGGAGTGGGCGTGATGTTGCCGCTGAGGCATCTCTAAAAACCGGATTGCGATCGATCGAGTTGCGCCGGGAAGCGACGAAGACCGGGAAGAGTTTCGAGTTCGTCGTGAACGGCATCGCCGTCTTCGCCAAAGGCGCGGACGTGATTCCATTCGATAGCTTCCCGAATCGCGTCACGCCGGAAAATCACCGGCAGATTCTGGAGGCGGCGCGCGACGCCCATATGAATATGGTCCGCGAATGGGGCGGCGGTTACTACGAATCGGATGATTTCTTCGACATTTGCGACGAGCTGGGCATCATGGTTTGGCAGGAATTCATGTTCGGCGGCGATATGGTTCCAGGCGGCGCGGATTTTCAAAATAGTGTGAAGCAGGAAGCCATCGATCAAGTCACGCGGCTGAGTGATCACCCGAGTGTCGTCTTGTGGTGCGGCAATAATGAGATTGAAACCGGCTGGGTGCACTGGGACGACCGGAAGAATTTTCAGGCGTCGATCTCACCGAGTGTTCGCGATCAGGTTTGGCAAGACTATGTGGTCCTGTTCCATGGAATTCTTCCGGGAGTCGTCAGTCTTTATGGCAATTCGGTTCCGTACTGGCCGAGTTCGCCGAGCGCGAATTTCGAGGATCCGCCCGACAGCCAGACCAACGGCGACATGCATTACTGGCAGGTGTGGCATGCGCTGGCGCCCATCGAGGAATACACGCACCAATTTCCGCGATTCATGTCCGAGTACGGATTCCAATCTTTCCCAGAGATGCGCACGATCCGCACGTTTGCGAAGCCCGAAGATATGGATATCCGCTCCGCGACCATGCAGGACCACCAGAAAAATCACGGCGGAAACGAGCGCATTCTCAGCTACATGCTGCGCTGGTATCCGGAGCCCAAGGATTTCGCATCGTTCGTATATCTGAGCCAGGTGTTGCAGGCGGAGGCTATTAAAGTCGGCGCCGAGCACTTGCGGCGGCAGCGGCCGAATACCATGGGATCGCTTTATTGGCAGTTGAATGATTGCTGGCCGGTCGCCTCCTGGGCCAGCATCGATTATTACGGGCGCTGGAAGGCGCTGCAGTATTACGCGCGGCGATTTTATGATGACGTGATCGTCTCGCCCGTCGCGCATGACGGCAAAGTGGAAGTGTACGTGGTGTCGGACAAGCTCCAGCCCGTCAGCGGCCAGATACGCGCACGGCTACTAGATTTTTCCGGGAAGTTCTTAACGGAGAAAACTCAGGATGTTCAGGTGCCGGCGCAATCGAGCGCCGTCTATCTCACGCTAGATCAAAAAGAGCTGCTGGCGAACGCCGATCCGAAGAAAAGCTTCCTGGTTTTTGATTTAGAGATTGGCGGGCAAAGAGTTTCGCGGAATTTATTTTTCTTTGACACGATGCACAATCTCGATTTACCAGAAACAGTGCATGTAGACGCATCGCTCGAGAATTCGGGCGGGGCCTACGCCATCACGTTGCGCTCGCCGGTACTCGCGCGGAGCGTTTACGTCTCGTTCGGCGATTTGGACGTGCAGACTTCAGACAATTATTTCGACTTGCTACCAGGCGAGCCGGTACTGGTGAAATTGAAGACCCCGGCCTCCGTATCGGTCGATCAACTGCGCAGCTCGATGCAGGTAGTATCGCTGACGGACGCGTTTCCAGCGGCCCCAACGATGCACTAGAGAAGCCTGCTGGTGCGCCACCGGCCCGAGGCGGCAGCGCTTCAATGCCCTCGACCGTCCGCAGATATCCGAATCAGAAATCGTTGTCCGTCATCAAAGAGCGGGTGTCTTTCTGACAGTGATGCTACGTTGGGCAAATCTTTGCCTTATATTCGCCAATGTGGAGCCACGGCGGCGATGCCCACGGGCAAAGATTTCCGCCGCAGAGGTCGTGCGAGCGGGCACCGAAATGTGCTACAACGGCGGACACCGAATGTCCGTCGGCCTCAACTGGCGAGGGGTGTCTCGGAGCCGAGAATAAGCATGGCCGGATTATTCGGGCGCGCAAATCCGTAAATAAATCAGTGCGTGGCGCGCGCAGCCGGGGGAAAAATGCATACCCTTTCGAAATACAAATTCTGGATCGGCGGGGCAATTTGCCTGATTGTCGTCGGCGTGTTTGTGGAAGTGTTGCGGCCGAAGCACGTCGCCGGCGGAGGGCCGGGGACGCCGGACGTGCAAGTTGTACAAGTCGAGCAGAGGGATGTTCCGATTTATGGCGAGTGGATCGGCACGCTGGACGGCTACACGAACGCCGACGTAAGAGCGCAGGTCGCGGGCTACCTGGTGAAGCAAGGCTACCAGGAAGGCGCATTCGTCAAAGCCGGCCAACTTCTTTTTCAGATCGATCCGCGCCCCTTCCAGGCGGCGCTAGATCAAGCCCAGGGACAACTGGCACAGGCGACGGCGCAACTCGCGAACGCGAAGGCCGTGCAACGGCGCACCGAACTCGATGTCAACCGCTACACGCCTTTGGCGCGCGAGCAAGCCGCAAGCCAACAGGATTTGGACAACGCGGTACAGAACGACCTGGCCGCAAAGGCCACGGTGGCCACGGCTGACGCGCAAATCAAGACCGCTGCAGCGGCTGTCGAAACAGCAAAAATTAATCTCGATTTCACGCGTTTAGTCGCGCCGATTGACGGCATCGCCGGCCAGGCTCAACTCCAGGTCGGCGCGCTGGTCAATCCAAGCAGCGGGCCGGTAACTTCCGTTTCTACCGTCGATCCTATCAAAGTTTATTTCACCGTCAGCGAACCTCAGTACCTGGCCTGGCGAAAACGTTTCCCGACAGACTCGACACGGGAAGCGGCGGATAAGAATCTACGTCTGATATTGATCTTGGCCGATGGCTCAACCTATCCACAAGACGGCACGTTCTTCTTCGCGGACCGCCAAGTAAACATAAGTACGGGAGCGATTCGAATTGCGGGACTATTCCAAAATCCCGGAAATATTCTGAGGCCCGGTGGCTACGGAAAAGTGCGCGCAGTAATCCGTACGCAGAAGGACGCGTTACTAGTTCCCCAGCGCGCCGTCTCGGAGTTACAAGGCGGCTACCAAGTGGCGGTAGTCGATGGCGAAGACAAAGTAAGCATTCGAACCGTCAATGTCGGCGATCGCGTCGGCAATCAGTGGGTGATTGCCGACGGATTGAAGGTTGGCGAGCGCGTGGTAGCCGAAGGCATTCAAAAAGTCCGTCCGGGAATGCAGGTAAACCCCAAGCCATTCGCGATGGCAGCTCCGGGGAAATAATTCCATGTCAAAATTCTTTATCAATCGCCCCATCGTGGCCATGGTGATTTCCATCGTCCTGGTGATCGTAGGATCGCTCACCATTTTGAGCTTGCCCGTCGCGCAGTTCCCCAACATCGCGCCCCCCGAAATTCAAGTGATCGCCACTTACGTGGGCGCGGATGCGCTAACTCTCGAGCAGTCGGTTGCCACTCCGATTGAGCAGCAGATGAACGGCGTGGACAACATGAATTACATGTATTCGTTGAACGCCACGGGCAACTCCAGCACCAGCTTGATCGTCGACTTCGATCAAAAAACCGATCCGAACACCGATTATATTCTGGCGCAAAGCCGCGAGACGCTGGCGGCGTCGCAGCTTCCCATCGACGTGACCAATTACGGAGTCTTGGTTCGCAAGTCGGTCACCGCGCCGCTCATGTTGATCGCCATCTACTCGCCGCACGGAACCTACGACGCGAAGTTTCTGGCCAACTATGCCTACATCAATATCGCCGACCCGGTTTTGCGTTCGCCGGGAATCGGCAACGTGCAGGTTTTCGGCGCTGGGCAGTACGCGATGCGTTTGTGGGTGAGGCCGGACAACCTCGCGAAACTGGGCATCACCGTCACGGAAATTGTCAGCGCCATTCAAGCGCAGAACACCGTGAATCCGGCCGGAAAGGCGGGAGGCGAACCGGCGCCAAAGGGCACGGAATTTACCTACTCGGTTCTAGCGCAAGGCCGGCTCACGTCGCCCGAGGAATTCGGCGAGATCGTAGTGCGCGAGACGCCCGACGGCGGAATTGTGCGAGTGCGTGATGTCGCCCGCATCGAGCTGGGTTCCCAGGACTATACCGTCGCGGGACTCTTTAATGGAAAGCCCAGCGCCGTCATTGCCACTTACCAACTGCCGGGGTCGAACGCGGTAGATGCTGCCGCCGGCGTCAAGAAGCTCATGGCGCAGATGAAGGATAGCTTTCCGCAAGACCTGGAATTCGCCGTCGCACTGGACACCACGCGCGCAGTCACGGAAGGCATCAAGGAAATCGTAGAAACACTATTGATCGCCCTCGGTCTTGTAATTCTGGTGGTGTACCTCTTCCTGCAGGGCTGGCGCGCCACGCTGATTCCGTTGCTGGCCGTGCCCGTCTCGCTCATCGGCACGTTCATACTCTTTCCCGTTCTCGGTTTTTCGATCAATACGCTGTCTCTATTCGGTTTGGTGCTGGCCATAGGCCTCGTGGTCGACGATGCCATCGTGGTGGTCGAGGGCGTGGAACGGCACATCGAGGAAGGAATGACGCCGAAGGACGCGGCGTTGCGAGCCATGGAGGAGCTTTCCGGACCGGTAGTTGGTATCGCTCTGGTTCTCTCCGCGGTATTCGTGCCCACCGCTTTCATTCCTGGAATTACCGGCAAGCTCTATCAGCAATTCGCGGTGAGCATCGCGATCTCCGTTCTGCTTTCGGCGTTTAACGCGCTCACGCTCAGCCCGGCGCTTGCGGCATTGCTGCTGAAGCCGAAGCAGCCGAGCAAGGGACTGCTGCGAAAATTCTTTGATTGGTTCAATCGCGTGTTCGAGAGAACCACGGAAGGCTATGTACGCTGGAGCGCGGTTCTAGTTCGCAAGACGGTGGTCGTGCTGGTGCTGCTTGTGGTCGTCAGCGTGGCGGCCGGCTTTTTTGCCAGTCGGATTCCTTCGAGCTTCCTCCCGGATGAAGATCAAGGCTACGCCTACGTGAACCTGCAACTGCCGAACGGCGCTTCGTTGGAACGCACCACGGCGGTCACTGAAGAGGTCGATAAAATCCTGATCAACACGCCGGGAGTCGAGCACGTTACGACCTTCGTCGGCTTCAGTTTGCTTAGCTTTGTGCGCACCAGTTACAACTCCACCTTTTTTGTGACCTTCAAGCCGTGGGGCGAACGCACGACGCGAGTCGAGCAGTTTCAGACGCTCAAGGCGCATCTGAACCAGCAGTTGAGCAAGTTACCCGCTGCGGTGACCTTTGCTTTTTCCCCGCCCGCCATTCCCGGCGTCGGCACCGCGGGCGGATTTACGTTCATCCTAGAGGACCGTTCGGGTGCCGATCTTCAATACCTCGCGAAAAACTTAAACACTTTTCTTGAGGCGGTGCGAAAACGGCCGGAGATCGCCAGCGTCAGCACTACTTTTCTCGCCAGTGTGCCTCAGCAATTTGTGAACGTGGATCGCGACAAGGTGCTCAAGCAGGGCGTCGCACTCAACGATGTCTACCGCACCGTGCAGGCCTTCATGGGCGGTTTGTTCATTAATTATTTCAATCGCTTCGGCCGCCAGTGGCAGGTGTACATCGAAGCGGAAGCCGACGACCGCGCCAACGCCGAAAATGTCGGGCAGTTTTATGTCCGCAACAGTAAGGGAGAAAGTGTTCCTCTCTCCACGCTCACCACGGTAACGCCGCGCCTCGGTCCGGAATTTACCTTGCGCTTCAACGAATATCGTTCCGCGCAGATCAACGGAAGCGCCGCGCCGGGCTACAGCGCGGATCAGGCGACCGCGGCGCTCGAAGACGTTTTTAAGCAGACCATGCCGCGCGAGATGGGCTTCGATTACTCGGGCATCTCCTTCCAAGAGCAGAAAGCGCGGCAGGGTGTGCCGCCGTCGGTGATTTTCGGGCTTTCGCTCTTGTTCGTGTTTCTGATTCTGGCGGCGTTGTATGAAAGCTGGACGCTGCCGTTTAGCGTGCTGCTCAGCACCCCCGTGGCGATCTTCGGAGCGTTTGGAGTTCTTCTATTGCGACGCTGGCTGGTCAGCGTGTTTTTCCCGCCCTATCTGAATCAGATCGAGACCGATATCTATTCGCAGATCGGACTGGTGATGCTGATTGGATTGGCCGCTAAGAACGCCATTTTGATCGTTGAGTTCGCCAAGGATCAGTACGACTCGGGAAAACCGCTGGCAGACTCGGCGCTCGAAGGAGCCAGGCTGCGTCTACGGCCGATTTTGATGACGTCGTTTGCGTTCATCCTCGGCTGCGTGCCGCTGTGGATCGCTACCGGCGCGGGAGCAGTGGCGCGGCAAATCATGGGCACGACGGTGATTGGCGGAATGTTGGCCGCCAGCGTGGTGGGCATTTTCTTCGTGCCTGCAATTTTCTATCTGGTCGAGAAATGGTCCGGCGCGGGCAAGGAACAGGCCGAGGGAGCTTTGCCGGCAGCGCCAGCTCCGGCGCCGGGTGACTGAAATGGAGCACCGTGAAATCGCTGGCACGAAAAACAGCGGAGCAATCTATGAATAAATTGGCCCGGTTTGTGGCCGCGGTTGTAGCTGTTTTGATGGCCTCGAGCCTAATAACTGGCTGCGCCGTCGGTCCGAACTATCACCGCCCCGACGAGCAAATTCCGCCAGCCTACCGCGATCTCAGCGGTAACTCGCAGATCCCCGCGCAGACAGCGTCCTATGCAGATCTTCCCTGGTGGCAAGTTTTTCAGGATTCGCAACTCCAGGAACTTATCCGCACAGCCTTGAAGCAAAACTACGACCTACAAATTGCCACCGAACGCATCAACGCGGCCCGCGCTCAACTCGCCATCACGCGCTCTAATCTTTTCCCGCAACTGCAAGCTGGCGGCACTTTCGACGGCGGCAAAGCACAGTTCTTTCCCGCAACGGTAAACATACTGTTTCTCGCAGCGGACGCATCATTCCAGCTCGACCTGTTCGGAAGATTGAGAAGAGAGACGGAAGCCGCGCGCGCGCAACTCCTGGCAACACAAGACGCGCAGCAGACGGTAATTTTGACGCTCGTCAGCGATGTAGCCAGCGACTATTTCGCGCTGCTGCAACTTGACCTTCAACTCAAAATTACGCTCGAGACGGTCAAGACCCAGGAAGATTCGGTGAAGCTCACCAATCTTCGCCTCGACCATGGCGTGGCCACAAAACTCGACGTGCTGCAGGCTCAGGAAGTGCTCGACACCGCCAATGCTCAAATTCCTGACCTCGAGCGCCAGATCGCGCAGGAAGAAGATGCCATCAGCATTCTTCTCGGAAACTATTCGCAGGGAGTGCCGCGCGGTAAGACGCTGGCCGAGCAGACGCTTCCTCCCGAAGTGCCGCCGGGTCTGCCGTCATCTATACTCGAGCGCCGCCCCGACATTCGCCAGGCCGAGCAAACTCTCGTCGCCGCGAACGCTGAAATCGGTGCTGCCAAGGCTCAGTTCTTCCCGCAGATTTCTCTCACCGGCACGGGCGGCGGCGCCTTCGGACGCAGCAGCACCTTCTCCAGCCTGATGAGCTCGCAATCCACAATCTGGTCTTACGGTGGACAAGTGACCCAGCCCATTTTCACCGGCGGAGCTCTACGCGGAAATCTGAAGTTGGCCGAATCGCAGCATAAGCAGGCTTTGATCGCCTACCGTCAATCGATTCAAAGCGCGTTCGGCGATGTCTCCGACGCGCTCATCGGCTATCAGAAATTCCATCAGGTCCGCCTTCGCCAGGAAGACACCGTCAAGGATTTGCAGGAAGCCGTCCGCCTCTCGGATATGCGTTACAAGGGTGGCACCACCACTTACCTGGAAGTCCTAGACGGCCAACGCTCGCTATTTTCCGCAGAACTCACGCTGGCCAGCGCGCGCGGCACCGAGTATCAAAGCCTCGTGCAACTCTACCGCGCCCTCGGCGGTGGCTGGCAGCAGTAGCCGGTTTGAACCCTGCGGGAGCCCCCTGCTCCAGCAGGGGGAGCTGGACTTCAGTCCAGCGAAACAGCGCACGCCAACAAAATCGGCTTTAGCCGCGGGATTTTAGTCACGATCAAGTAATGATTCCCGGAAATCAACTGTTCTCGACACGAAGAAACGGATCTTCACTTCCCGTCAGCCCTTCTTCGCCTTACCGGGAGGCACGAGCGCCACAGCGGCCTCACCAGTGAGAAATAGAAACGTAAAAGTCTCCTGCAGATACAGCCGCACCGAAGTTTCGGTATGACTCAAATAACCAATCGAGAGATCCTGTCCAATATGCAAATCAAAATCGCCCCCGCGAGTAGTGAGCACGAAAGCCCCAGCGATCGCTGGCGCCCAAATAATTTGTCCGTCAACGAGCCTCTTGACATGTTCAAGCACCGGATATCCGTGATCGCTAGTTTCAGCAAGCGCCGTATAAGCATCGGCTCCAAGCAGCACCGAATAGGGCCCATTGACGCCAACCAGCCGCAACTGGCTGAGGCCTTGCGCGATGGCCTCCGGATATTCGCTCACATTGGCAGGAAGCGTCTTGATCGGATTGCTGGTGCCCTTACGGATGCCCTCGATCCCAGCGGCAGCGTAACCGTCGAAAATCGCGCCGTCTTCCGCGAAGGCAATCTGTCGCGCGGCATCTTTTGCCGGCTGCCAGTTCGAATCGTTCGCACCGCGCGCAACGTCGTCGATTTCGTGGCGATCGAGATCGAAGGGAGCGCGTAATTCGACGAGCGCGTTCACCACGCGTTGCCGGGCAAGGATGCCGTCCTTCGGAGGCGCAATCGTTCGCAGATGCCCGGTGCCGACTGCGGAGAGAATCGTGCCCGCCGGCGCGTGCACGTCAACAACGCGACGGCCGGCCAGATAGCGCTTGAAGGTGCGCGAAGTCTCTTCTTCAATCTGCGCCCAAGCCAGATCGGAAATAGGAGCAAGCTCGCGATGCAGGTTATTCATTGAGGATCTCCTTTGAGGGAACCGATGCCCAGCGAACCGCCTTCAGCCGCTGCCGGCTGGCCCGACGGAGCAGCCTCATCCGCATCCGGAGCCGGCGAAGAATCCGCGTCGGCTGCCTCTTCGTCGCTTACGTCGTCCAGAAACGATGCCGATGGCACGAAGAACAAAGTCCCGGTAACCGCACGGCTAAAATCGAGCAAGCGATCGTAATTCCCAGGCGGCCGGCCGACGAACATGTTCTCGAGCATGAGCTCCGTAATCGCCGGATTGCGGCTGTAGCCGATGAAATAAGTCCCGAACTCACCCAGCGAAGGCCGTCCAAAAGGCATATTATCCCGGAGAATTTTCATCTCCACGCCATTCTCGACGATCGTGGTGAGCGAACTGTGCGATGAGCTAGGCTTGACCGATCCATCCAGCTCAATGTCCGACATTTTCTTGCGCCCAATAATCCGCTCCTGCGCTTCGGTAGAAAGCGCCTCCCATCCCGCCATATCGTGCAAATATTTCTGCACGATCACGTAACTGCCCCCGCTAAACGCAGGATCTTCCCCACCGATCGTCACGGCATCTACAGCTTCCTGCCCACGCGGATTTTCCGTACCATCGACGAATCCAATCAAATCGCGATCGTCGAAGTAACGGAAGCCCTGCACTTCGTCCTCGGGAGTAACAGCCTCTCCGATGCGCGCCATGATTTGCGTAGACAGCTCAAAGCACAAATCCATCCGCTTCGAGCGAATGTGAAAGAGCAAGTCGCCAGGCGTAGAAACCGCGTGGCGCCCGCCAGAACGAATCTCGCGGAAGGGATGCAGCAGCGCCGGCCGCGGCGGACCAAAGAGGCGATCCCAGGCCTCGGATCCGACGCCCATAATGCAGGAAAGCGCAGCTTCCAGGTCGCGAGTCTCCACGGCGCGAAGAATCGCGCTGAGGTCGGCACAGAATCCCCGGACGATAGAGCGAACCTCAGTGCCCGGCTTTAGAGTGACGACCAGAAACATCGCCGCGCGAGTGAGCGGCGCCGCCACCGGCTGTGCCAGAGCGCGCAGTCCTTCTGTCGCGTTACTCGCTTTCGGATCGGACTCCATCGGATGTTGTCCTGGCGGGCTCACCGAACTTCGCTCTCTGAATTTCCGCGCTTGACTGACGTTCAAAGACTGAGCGCGGAAGCTTATCACCGTCAGGCGGCCATCGTCCACGTCGCGTCAGCGCGACGCAAAGGCCTGAGACGCCAGTCCTTCCAATCCTCTTAATCCCGCGGGTCGTCATTTTTCCGTGTCCGTGTGCCAGCCAGGATTGGTCCACTTCCCATTGCGCAGGACGAAAATCTCGGTGACGCGCCCGGAAGTGACCTCTCTCTTGCCGCCATCTTCGGTTTCATACAAATACTGGCTATAGAAGATGGCCACATCGCCGAAGCGCTGAATTTCGGTGCGTGGAAATTCCAGCCGGATCAACTTTCCGCCATTAGCCTGAAATCGAGCCGCGGATTGAAGTATGTCGGCCTGATGTCGCCATATTTCCTGTCCGGAGCCGATGACAATGGTGTCCGGCGGGACCATGGCTTCGAGTGTCTTCGCGTCGTTGACGAACCAGGCCCGCCACACCGCTTCGCGCGCCTTAAGAAGTTCCGCTCGATCGTCCGCTCGTGCTGCCAAACCGGCGACGAACAACATCGCCACTGCGGTAGTTGTTGCCAAGCTAATGCGCATTGCTCGTTTCATGTTGCCTCCTAGAATGTAGTTCATGAATTTGCTCCAGATTTGTGGTTCTCGTACAAGGCCAGCAAAACTGCTCCTGCAGACGCGGAAAATACCGAATAGTCCATCGGCGATTTGATCCCGAACGAAATGGCCATCGCGACGCCGAACAGGACTAGCAATGCCGCGCTCGCAATCGCTACCCAGCGCGGCCATATGCCAATAATCAGCGCGATTCCCAGGAACAATTCGGCCGCGGTGGCGGCCCACGCGAGAAATGGAATCGTGGCGGCAGGCATGAACGAATTTACTTTGGCCGTGTACTGCATGAAGCCGTCGAAGTTTCCGTAGCCGACGTTCCGGCCGCGATAAAGACCGAAACGGTCGGCGATGCCCGAAAGGAACGCCGCACCAAGTGCGAAGCGCGCGTAAAGAATTCCCGCGCGTTCCAAAGTCCGAGTGCGTCTCACTCGAGCGACTTGATTCGGCATGATTTCTGAAGCCGTCAGGGACGTGTTGTTCACGATTATTTCTCCTCCACCGATTTATTTTCCGGTGCAGCAACACTGAGCGGGGAGTGCTGGTCGCAAACAAAATAGGCGAGCAGCCGGGCTCGTTCTTTGTCGCTCGCGTTGCCCGATACCATGTGAACGCCGTTGGGAGCTTCGTAGAAGCTCTCGCCGGCCTTGTAAATGGCCTCAGGTTCTCCCTTTACTTGCGTGCGTAGCGTTCCTTCGAGCACATAACCGATGACGGGGCACGGGTGACTGTGCGGAGCGGAGGATTCGCCCGGCCCATAGTTGACCTCCACGATCGTGACGCTGAGCTTGTCGCCCATCAACCGCGGCAAGTCGTGGGAGAAAGCGACACGAGACCGCTCGGCTTTCTCTTGGGTTTTTTCCGACGCGGCTCGCGTCATAACGAGGCATCCGCCGGCCAGCACGAAGGAGGAAGCAATCGTTAACATCACCCGCCTGGCGCTCATTCGGATTCGTCGCTCTCTCATAGTTAGCTTCCCTCTGACGACAAGTTAGATTAGAGTGGACCTGCTGAAAAGGTCCACTTACAATGTTTGCGCTGTACCACTTTTGAGATGAAACGAGCCACTCCCTTCGATATGGCGCTGCCACCGCGTGGCACGCAAGCTTCCGCTTATGGCTGGCTATATGCGTCCTTGCGCGACGAGATTCTGGAGGGCCGCCTGCGGTCCGGCGCGAGGCTTCCTGCCACGCGCGATCTCGCCCGGCAATACGGTTTGTCGCGCGGAACGATCGTCAGTGCGTTTGAGCTCTTGAAATCGGAGGGCTACTTGCGGTGCACGACCGGATCGGGCACCTATGTGAGCAGCATCTTGCCCGACGCATTGCTCCAGGTAGGCCGTACGCCTCGCGCGCGAACATCACCGCAGAAAGAAAAGAAGCCCAGAGTGTCGGACTACGCGAGGCGAGCCAAATTATTTTCGGGTTTCGAAATTCGGCCCAGCCGAGCTTTTCGTCCTAATGTCCCGGCGTTAAATTTGTTCCCCACGGCTTTATGGACGCAGATCACGGCTCGCCGACTGCGGCGCACGTCTATGAATCTTCTTCTGGGCTGCGATCCGCTGGGATATTCACCACTGCGGGAGGCCATTGCCAACTACCTCAGCAGCTCGCGCGGCGTGAAATGCACCGCCGAACAAATTGCCATTGTCTCCGGCGTGCAGGAAGCACTCGATCTCACTGCAAGAATCCTTCTAAATCCAGGCGATCGGGTTTGCATGGAAAACCCGGGATATGTTGGCGCGCGAATGGTTTTCGATGCGGTTGGTGCAAAAGTGTCGGCCGTGCGTCTGGACGATGAAGGAATGAAAGTGCGCGGGCAGATTCTGCGTGGTTCGCGGCTGATCTACGTCACTCCTGGCCACCAATTTCCCCTCGGAACCACGATGAGCTTGTCGCGGAGGTTGGAGTTATTGGAAGGGGCGCGGAAATCCGCCACGCTAATCTTCGAGGATGACTACGACAGCGAATTTCGCTACTCGGGGCGTCCCATTCCGGCTTTGCAGGGATTTGATCGCAGCGGATCGGTGATCTTCGCGGGGAGCTTCAGCAAAGTTTTGTTCCCATCGCTGCGGTTGGGATATCTCGTAATTCCGCCGAATCTCATGGAATTTTTTGCCGCGGCGATTTCTCTCACAACTCGGCACGCACCACTGCCGGAACAAGCAGTCTTATGTGAATTCATCACTGAGGGGCATTTTGGCCGGCACTTGCGGCGAATGCGGGAAGTGTACGCGGAGCGATTATCGGTGCTGCTGGAAGCCGCTCGAGAAAAACTTGCGGGCTTGTTGGAAATTTCCGAAATCGAAGCCGGCTTGCAGACCGTGGGATGGTTGCGCGAAGGGATCGACGGCGAGTCGGCGTTCAGGGCGGCAGCGGCCCGCGGCGTAGAAGTATTTCCGCTAAACCGATACAGCCACGGTAGGATTGCGCGAGAGGGTCTGCAACTGGGTTTTGCTGCCATAGATCCTCGTGAAATCCGGCGGGGCGTCCAGGAACTCGCGGCTGCGTTGAAAGCAGAGTTCAAAGCCTCTTGATCTACAGAACGACGAACAAGGCCGTCGATACCAAGCCGGCTCGCACCGCCAACGGAGTACGAATTGCCGGTGCAGGGAAATAAGTCCGGCTCGGCTGGCTCCGACAAACTGCAAAAACATTGGCACCGAAACGATTCGGCAATCTGGACACCAGCTTTGTCCCCCTCATCAACTTTGCTATGATTTGGAGCATGACGCCACACGCCTCCGCTCGAAGCGATCGGGGCTTGGTGGTCTTCGGTGAATTTTTTCGTGATTTGGTATTTTACGACCTTCCGCGCGTTCCCAAGATGGGCGAAGAAGTTAAGACTGCAAGCGTTGCGCGGTTTCCGGGCGGCGGCCTGGCGACGACTGCGCTAGTGGCGGCGAGCTTGGGAACCCCCACTCAAGTGATCACCCGAGTGGGAAGGGATGCGCTGACGAGCCCGGAGTGGCAAATGCTGGTGAGCAGCGGCATCTCCACCGCAGGCTGTGAGTTCGACCCGCACTTGCCCACAGCAATCACGGTCTCCGCATCTTTCGGCGGCGATCGCATGATGATCACCCACGACACCGTAAACGTAAAACTGGAAAGGCTGCTGAACCGCGGCTCCGTGCAGAAACGATTGCGTCGAGCGCGTCACATCCATCTGGCCTGTGCGCCGCGGCCTCCGCAGGTCTGGACCGCGGCGATCCGCAAACTGCGTGAGCAAGGATTGAGTATTTCGCTGGATATGGGTTGGAACCTGGATGTACTGAAGTCTCCGCGATTGCCATCCTTGTTGAAGGAACTCGAATTTATTTTTCCAAATGAACCGGAAGCAAAGGCCATGACCGGCGAAAAAAGTGTCGAGGCAGCGGCAATGAAATTGGCATGCTCGGTGCAAATTCCGGTGGTCAAGCTCGGTCAAGATGGTTCGCTGGCGGTCCGCGATGGAAAAATTGTGCGAAGGAAATCCATTCGCGTGCGCCCGGTGGATGCGACCGGAGCAGGAGACGCGTTCGACGGCGGCTTTCTTCACGGCTATTTAGCCGGCTGGCCGCTCGAAGAGTGTTTGGCAGCAGGAAATGTGTGTGGCGCGCTCGCCACAACGGGCGCTGGCGGATCCTGCGCAGTACCGACGCAGAAGCGCCTCAAGCAGTGGATGAAAGAGCTGCGCTGAGATGAATCCTGGCAGCGGAATAAAATTCCGATAGGCACCGAAGTTGATCTACGGGAAATCTCCCCAGAGGATATAACGGCATCATGAAAATCACTCTCATCGGAGCTGCAGGTGTCAGGACCCCTCTGCTGGTTCACGGTCTTGCGGGTCTCGGCGCCGCCGCTCATCTCGACGAGCTGGCGCTTTGGGACACCAACCCTGAAGGATTGACGGCGATGAAACGGGTGGCGGAAGCGATGGCCAAGCGGCAAGGACTTGGCGCGCGGCTCAAAGCTTACGCCGATCCCGAGGCTGCGCTCGAAGGAGCGAGTTACGTTATCAGCAGCATTCGCGTCGGCGGCATCGAGGCGCGCGTCAAAGACGAAACGATCGCTCTGGCGCACGGATTCGTCGGCCAGGAAACCGTGGGAGCCGGCGGATTCGCCTGCGCCATGCGCAATCTCGCCACCATGCTGGATTACGCGAAGACGATCGATCGCGTCGCGCCCAAGGCGACGCTCATCAACTTCACCAATCCCGTGGGAATTATTTCCCAAGGCCTTCTGAATCATTCGGGAGTAAATGTAATCGGCGTTTGCGATACGCCGCTCGAAACTTTTGAGTCGATCGCCCACGCGTTGGACCGCAATCCGTTCGATCTTCGTTTCGATTATATCGGGCTCAATCACTTGGGCTGGGTGCGCTCGATCCGCGACAAGCAGAACACCGAGCTGTTGCCCACCGTACTGGCCTCTCCGGAAATCATTCAGAAATGCTACCGGCACGGGCTTTTCCCGTCTGAGTTCATTCAAAAATTAGGATTGCTGCCCACGGAATACTTGTATTTCTATTACTTCCCGCAAGCCGCGATCAAAAATACGAAACAAAGCGGCCAATCGCGCGGCCAGGCGATTGCTGCCTTGAATACGCGGATATTTCCGAAGCTGGCGCAGGCCGCCGATTCGCAGCTCATCGAAATTTATGAGGACTACCTGCGCGAACGCAACGCCTCTTACTTCAGCATCGAGGCCACGGCGGGCGAGCGGCGCAGAGAAAATCAGGAACTCTATTCGAAATTTTCCGGTTACGAGCGGATTGCGCTGTTAGTGCTGCAGGCGCTTCATGCCGAGACTCCTTCACTGATTCCTCTTACGGTTCGCAATGACGCGGCGCTCGAAGATCTCGAGGTCGATGACGCGGTCGAGCTACCCTGCCAAGTCTCTTCGCGCGGTGTTCGCGTGTTGCCCGCGGGGCGCGCTCCGGAAGCTGTTCGTCCGTTGCTGCTGCAGGTGAAACAGTATGAGCGACTGACGGTGCGTGCTTCCGTGGAACACTCACGCGCGATGGCACTCGCAGCCCTTGAGAAAAATCCTCTCGTCGGACCCTCCGAAGCGGCCGAGCAAGTGCTGGACGAATACCTTAAGGCATTTGGAAAACAGATGAAGCTGCAAGCAGCGTAAGGCGGTTCTTTTAGTGAGGCGGATTTTCTGGATCAAGCCCGCGTCTTCGCGGCTTGGTTTCCCGAGTCCAGTTTGCTCACCACGTTTTTCAGATAGCCCAGACTTTCGCGCATGCTCTCCACGGGCGCAACGAGCGTCTTCCCGTAAATCACATCCTGCTCCACAATCGCCCAGCCCGCGTACCGGCTTTCCGCGAGGAAGCGAAAAAAAGCGTCGAAATCGATACATCCCGCTCCGATGCGCGAGAACACTCCGGCTCCCACCGCTTGCTCAAAATTAAGCTTCTTGCGGCGCGCCTCGCCCAGAATGCGAGCGTCCACATCCTTTATATGCACGTACTCCAGCCGGTCGCCATATTTTCGCGCTTCATCAACGGGATCTCCCCCGCCGTAAACACAATGCCCGGTATCGAGACACAACCCAACCGGCGTGTCGGCGAGGGCGTTGAAAAGATTTTCCACCTCGAAAGGAGTCTCGACAAAAGTGGCCACGTGCGGATGAAAAACCACGCGCAGGCCAAATTCCGCACTGGCTCGCTCGACCTGCCGGATTATCGCCCCGACCTGCTTCCACTGTTCGAGTTTCAAGGATTTGCTGCCATCCACCGGTACTCGACCCGCGATTTCCCGGCGCTCCGGCGTCTGGCAATCCGCCAGCACCAGCAGTTTTGCGCCCAGCGCGGAGAGCAGCCCTCCAACGCGGCGAACATGTTCAATAACCGTCTCAACGCGCGCAGGATCGGTAAGCGGAACGGGCACGAAGGACGAAAGCAAGGTCAATCGGAGGCGCTGCAGAGTCTCATTCAAAACCGCGGCATCGGCCGGAAAATAACCATACGGGCCGAGTTCCGTTCCGGTGTAACCCGCAGAAACCATTTCTCCCAGCATTCGTTCGTAGGGTTGCTCCCAGGCGGGCCCGCGATCATCCTGCACGCCCCAACTCACCGGAGCAGCTGCAAACTGAATTTTCTCGGAGAATTTATCCATCTCGGAATTATTTTACGAGGGTTCCCAAGTGCACCCGCGCGCCTTTGCGGGCGCTCGAGTAGCAGGCTTCGATCAATTCCACGACGTTGTATCCATCCTCGGCGGTCACCGGCGCGGGCGATTTGCCCTCCAGCGCATCAACGAAGAGGCGATCCTCCTCGATGTAACCCCACTTTTCCGCCATGGGCGCGAGCGAGAAATCATAAGCGTTCGTGCGCGTTTCCAGCCCATTCGTGAATGAGATTCTCTCCATCTCAAACGTCTCATACGTCGAGTGCATCCCGTAAACTTCAAAGCGTTCAAACGGAAAGTGCCAACTGGCGTGCGCAAAAGTTTTCATCGTCGCTTGCAAGCCGGACTGAAAACCGATCAGGATGGAAAAGTCGTCCAACTCGCCGTGCTCATGAGCCCGCGCCGCCACTTCCACCCAATCAACCTTTCCGAAGAAAAAAGTCATCAGGTCGAACATGTGCACCGGCGTTTCATACAAAAAGCCTCCGGTAAGGCTCGCGTTCCATACCCAGGGCGGATTCACCAGCTCGCCGCGGTTCATTTTTGCGTGCACCGAAAGCGGCCGCAGCTCGTTGCGGTCGATCGCGCCCTTCAATGTTTTGTACACCGGCGCAAACCGGCGGTTGTGGCCCACCTGATAGACGCGCCCAGAGCGTAAGGCCCGATCGCGCAACTTCCTGGCAGACTCCAGATTCAACGCAAACGGTTTCTCGCAAAAAATATGCTTTCCTGCCTCCAGAACTTGCGTGGCTATTTCCGCATGCGTCGTATTCGGAGTACATACGTAGATCGCATCGCATTCCGCGAAAAGCTCCTCGAGAGTGCCGGCCGTCCGCCCGCCAAATCGCGCAGCCATCCCCTGCGCACGCGCCGCCTCCACATCAAAAAATCGATGCAGCGTCACCCGCGCGTCCTTCGCCAAAATCGCCGCGTGTATGCTTCCAATTCCTCCGGCCCCGATAATCCCGATCTTATGTGGCATTTCCTACCTCTTCTCTCTCCGACTCCCAAACTCCCAACTACGAATTGCCCCGCGATCCAACGGCGCGCACCAAAGGCACACGCGGATCGCGCTCCAAACCGTTGTTGCGCAGGTGCGCGTAACGCGAATCATCACTGGCAGCCATCGAACGCGCGCTCCCGGCCAGCACATTCAGGTAATACACGTCGTAGCCGTGCGCCGCGACGACCGGGTGGTAGCCATCTTTGATCAGCACCAGATCGCCGTCGCTGACCGTCAAGGTATCGTCGCGAGTGCCCGCCGCGTCGTACAGGCGCTGGAATGCATATCCTTCGGGCTTGCTTATCCGGTAGTAATAAATTTCATCGAGATCCACTTCCAGCGGGGGATTGTGCACATCATGCTTGTGCGGAGGATAGCTCGACCAATTTCCGCTCGGCGTGTACACCTCGCAGATCAAGAGTTTATCGGCGGGAAATTCCGGGCGAATAATGTCCACGATTTGCCGCGTGCAATTACCACCGCCGCGGATTTCTTCGCGGCAATCCGCTGGCGTGATAATCCGGGGCGTGAGTGGGGAAGCGCAGGGCGTGCGGCAGTCAGCGAATTCGCAGTCCGTCAGGGCCGAAATCTCAAATCGCGTGCGGCACGGCAGATATACAGTGTAGGGATAGCCGCTGAAAACATCTTTCCGCGCGCCGATTTCCCGCGAGCCCTCGCCCCAGTCAATCGTGGCGCGCCCG